>OGYY01000078.1_pt1 | contig 93871 bp, 83 predicted proteins | sample 1576671 | NCBI WGS metagenome assembly OGYY01 (sample SAMEA3541593, study PRJEB24748) | human gut metagenome | biome: human gut; feature: human-associated habitat; material: faeces | place: China | collected 2012 | reverse complement strand
GATGCGACTAGTTTTACAACTTCACTATCATCCGGTGATAGGTATTCTTCTTTTAGAACCGATTCTCCATGATAGAAATATGCATTAAAAAGCGATAGGAATCGGTCATCATGCTCAAAGAATTTTTTGAGCTGGATATCGGGTTTCATGTTACACCTCCTCTTCTAATATCCTTTGCCAAATGTTTGTTTAATTACCGTGATTTACGTTTCATTTTTTAAACCTCCTATTTGTGTCTATTTATTAATACGAATCTTTTAGAAAAAAGGATAAAATTTCTTAAAAAAAGGGGCTGTAACGAATAAGTAAATTTTATTACTTATGGAGTTCAGCTCCTCTCTTTTTGTTTGATTAGCTTTTACATAAATAAAAAATGAAAATACACATCTAACCTTACCGCCTTTTTGGGCGCACTAAAAAAAGATGTCTATTTTCATTATTTTTTTACTCTTAGAGCCTTAGTTTATTTTGTTGTTTTTCTGGAATTCTAGTTTTCGAGTGTGATATCTTCTTAGATTATGACCGATACATACGAGTAGTATCTCCAGTTTTACACCAGATATTCCGCGACGACGTAATTTATCATAATGATTGTCTTCTTTGATCTGTCCAAAGATTCCTTCACTCCAGATACTTCGTTGTGTCATATACTTTTTACCTTGTTCAGTCGAAAGATTTTCTTTGACTTCTTTTTTGTAGGATTCAAGTTCTCGACACCTTTGTATCGTTCGTCCTGTTTTTGACTTCGTACATTGAGATTTGAATGGACAGCCTTCACAATGTTCATTCTGATACATTTCGATTTCTCGTGGATACACGCCTCGTCGTTCTATTCGTGTATCTACCAATATAAATTCATGGTTCGCTGGACAAATGATCTTATCCTCTTCATTCGGATTCATCTGTGCTCGGGTAAACTGATTCTTAGTCGTTTTCTTTTCAGCTTCTTTACGCATTCCGCTGTATTTCATATACAATTGAATTCCATGTTCCTTGTCATATTTATAGTTGTCAAAACTTCCGTATCCTGCATCTGCTGGTGTGGCATGTGGATAGCTTCCATAAGCCATATGATAGCCTTCCATAAATGGAATATATGTTCTAAGATCATTGACGTCACTTGATACATATACGTGTCTTATATATCCGTCACTGCTTCCAACCTGTACATTATATCCAGGCTTGAATACATTGGTATGGTTATAGTAATCGTATTTCATGTGCATGAACGTTGCATCTGGATCCGTCTTCGAAAAACTGTTTCGATCTCCTGCAATATCAGAATATATGGTGTATTTAAACATCTTCAACGCATCTTCTTTAAATGCTTCCTGATACCTTTGCAGTTCATGCTTCTTTTTACCTTTTCCATGCACAACTTGGATTGAATTCTTCGCCATCAGCTGTTCTATTACAGAAACTACTTCAAACAAATAATCGAAATTAATTTCTCGTACAATTGAAAAACGAATATTCAAATTGTTTTTTGAACAATATTTATTAAATGCAGAAAGCCTGTCCATAACTTTGATCCAACGCTTTTCTCTGAATTTTTTTGTGGCTTTCATCCATACAAAAGTCATCTTATTGGCATTGGCCTCAAATTTGGTTCCATCAATATATAATACTTCTGTATCTATGACATCATGAGCTTCAATATACTTGTTGATATCCACAAATATATCTTCGATAGGCATAGTAAGCTTATCTTTGATAAACCTTTCAAAAGCCATATGAGAAGGGGTTTTCCCATCCATAATGAATTTGAAGCGAATGTCATATTTACATAATTTTTCTAAATCACGAAGAGAAACATAACCGTTTATCGCAAATGCAAGGATGACTGCTTCAAACATTTGGATTGCATCATATCCATGAGCGTTATTCTGTGAGAAATCGATATATTTAAAAATGTTGACCTCTTCTACGACTTCCTTCACAGTTCTTGAGATATCGTCTTTTTCAATGACATCTTCGTAAGAAAAACACAAAGGGAATTGAAATGATGGCTGATATGCATTACAATTAACTAGGTATTTTGGCACAAACATATTATACCAAAAAAGACCGATATTCAGATTTTTAAATCTTGAATATTCGGTCCTTTTTTATTAAGCTGAAACTTCTTTATCCGTTACAGCTCCTTAAATGTATTTTTGTGCAATTTTTTCAATACCATCTGGATTTTTTTGAATCCATTCATTAAATGTGCAATGGTCATTTGTGATGATCGTACCTAGTTCTACTAAGAATTTAGGAATTTTATCCTGAAGGATGGCACCCACTTCTTTTCCCATTGTTTCTTCACCTTGTCTGGCGTTTCCACAAATATATAACATAAAAGCAGACGCTGGTTTTTTATCCACCAGTTTTGTATGTCCTCTAAATCCAATTTGTCCAATCTGATGGGTTCCACAAGAAGATGGACAGCCAGAAATATGAATCTGACATAACGATTGACAAGGAATATTGGCTTGACGCACGGCTTGTATACAATTCTGTAGAAGAGCCTGTGAATCTCTTAAACCAACCTGACAAGTGCTGGCACCGATACAGGAAACAGAGGTTTCAAATATAGATTGTGCATTGTCACTGGAAATGACATCCTGTACCAGTTTGGCTTCTTTGGCAGTTAAATTAATGATGTAACAAGATTCATCTGGGGATAAACGAAGCTGTACGTCTTCCATATTCTGAATGGTTTCATTTAAAGCAATTAATGTATTTAAATCTGGAGAACCACCAATTGGATGGTAAAGTACAGAATACAGTCCATCCTGTTTCTGAGGAAGAATTGTATATCCTTCTATAGAACCTTCTCCTTTTTTTGAAACAATGGAAGGATAAACTTCAATTTTTAAATCTTCTTTGAAAGCTTCATCAAGGTTTTTATTAAAGATTTCAATGAAGGCGTCATTTCCACCAACAGCTTCAATCATATAACGAGTACGTGCTTTTGCTCGATTGGTATAATTTCCATGTTGAAGGAAAGTGTCACGCATCGCTTTAATATAATATAGAATGTTTTCCGGATTTACCTTTGTTGCGACCTGCAGACCAAAACGTGGATTGTTTCCTAAACCTCCAGCACAATAGACATCAAATGTACCATCCTGGCAAGCAACAAATCCCAGATCTCTAAAAGTGGCATGTGTTACATTGTCTTTTGAATTTGAAAAGCCCACCTTTAATTTACGAGGCATTTTTTCTGCTTTGATTAAAGTCAATAAATAGTCACTGGCTTTTTTCGCATATGGTAAAACATCAAAACATTCATCTTTTTGAACACCGGATAATGGAGAACACATGACATTTCTAGGAAAATCACCTCCACCGCCTAATGGAACAATACCAAAGTCCAGTACATTTTCATAAATCGGATACAGTTGTTCTTTTGTCAGATCATGCAACTGAATGGTTTGACAAGTTGTAAAGTGAGCACGGGAAACATTGTATTCTTTCATTGTATTTACTACAAAATTAAATGTTTCTTTTGAAATCACACCACCTGGCATACGTAAACGAAGCATACTGGCTTTTCCACCTTTTTGAGAATAGGATCCATAAAATCCAGAAAATCCTTTGTATTCTTTCATATTCATCTGTCCAGAATAGAATAAATCTGTTTTTTCAATAAATTCAGGTAATTCATTTTTATATTGATTCATAATGTATACCATTCCTTTTCTTTAATGATAAACTAATTAAAAAGATTATGCTACAATATTTTCATGGCATATTTTCCTTTTTTTATAGATATCACAGATTGTAAAGCACTGGTTGTTGGCTCAGGTCCTATTGCCCAAAATAAAATAAAAATATTAAAGGAATTTGGAGCAAAGGTAACAGTCCTTTCAAAACAGGAAAACAGTGATGTGACTAAAGAATTTGAAATAGAGGATCTGGATGGATTTAACATTGTTGTGGCAGCTACCAACGATTCACAATTGAATCATAAAATATCATTGGAATGTAAAAAAAGAAACATTTTAGTCAATGCAGTGGATCAGAAAGAAGACTGTACATTTATATTTCCATCTTATATTAAACAGAAAGATGTAGTAGCAGCTTTTTCCTCTTCTGGTAAAAATCCTGTTCTTTGTCAGTATTTAAAAAAAGAAAATGAATCGATTGTAACCCGTCAATTAGGGGAAATAAATGATAGAATGGAAATGATTCGTAAAGAATTAAAAAGTGTAGATGGACAGACTCGTAAAGAAATATTGAAAGAGTTTTTATATAATCAATTAGAAAAATAGGTGATTTATGCATATAAAAGTTGGAACTAGAGGATCTAAACTGGCTTTGATACAAACGCATACGGTTGTGGATGTTTTAGAAAAAGCATATCCGGAACATCAATTTGAAATTGTTGTGATTCATACCCAGGGAGATTCGAATTTAAAACCATTGTCGCAAATTGGAGGGAATGGATTGTTTATCAATGAAATTGAACAGCAATTACTGGATGGAACAATCCAGATGGCTGTACATTCTATGAAAGATCTTCCTTGTCAGTTAAAACATGGATTGGTTTTATCAAAAACATGGAAACGAGCCGATAATCATGATGTATTGATCTTGAATCATGAGAACTTTAATGAAAAAGGTGTAGTAGCTACAGGAAGCATTCGCCGAAAGAAACAGATCCAGCAGCTCTATAAAGACATAGAAGTGGTGGATATAAGAGGAAATGTAGATACTCGTCTTAAAAAGATGAAAGAACAGGACCTGGAAGGTCTGATTCTGGCAAAGGCGGGAATTGAAAGATTGAATCTGGATGTGAATTATAAAGAATTGCCTTACCAGCAAATGATTCCTTCCTGCTGTCAGGGGGCTTTAGCAATTGAATTAAGAGAAGATAATATAGAATTACTGGAAATGGTGAATGTCTTTTGTGATGAAACAAGTGATCTGGAAATACAGACAGAAAGAGCTTTTTTAAAGGAGATGAACAGCTCCTGTCAGAATCCTATAGGAGGGTATGCAAAAGTAGAAAAAGGACAGATTACTTTTCATGGATTATTTGGTTTAGATCATTTATATACAGCTTGTTGTACCGGAAAAGATCCTGAACAGGTTGCCAGACAAGTGGCCAAAGACATACGCAAACAGATGTCTGGAATGGTTTACATAACGGGAGCAGGACCTGGAAATATTGGAAATGTTACTTTAAAAGCATTGGAAGTGGTAAAAAAAGCGGACTGTATATTATACGATCGATTGATTCCTCAGGAATTGTTAAAATATACAAAAGAAAATTGTGAATGTATATATGTTGGAAAAGCCAGTCATAATCATACGTTAAAACAGAATCAGATTAATGAATTAATGGTCCAAAAAGCGTTACAATATAACATTGTAGTTCGCTTAAAGGGCGGAGATCCTTTTGTCTTTGGAAGAGGATATGAAGAAGTACAGTATCTAAGATCAAAAGGAATTCCATATGAAATCATATCTGGTTTATCCTCTTCAATTGCAGGTCCTGGATCGATTCAGATTCCTTTAACACATCGAAACGTATCCAATGGATTTCATGTGATTACGGCTCATAATTCGAAAGGAGAATATATGGACATTGATTTTGAATCTTTATCAAAATCAAAAGAAACACTTGTGTTTTTAATGGGATTAAAAAAAGTTAAAGAAATCGCAAGGAATTTAATGCGATATGGTATGGATGAAAATATGCCTATTGGCATATTGTCTAATGTTTGTATGGAATCCAATCAGAATCAATTTTCAACTTTAAAAGATATTCAGAATGAACCTATTTCTGTTTCTTCTCCTGCTATTATTATTGTAGGAAAATGCGTTTCTTATCATCAGGAAAATTCAAAGCTTTATTCAGGAAAAACAGAATTGGTTCTTCCTAAAATTGGAAAACAGAAATCCAGATTAGCGGCTTTACTGGATTCTTATATTGTTCATGAAATAATGGTTTCTCAAATTGAAATGATTCCATATAAAATAAAGGAAATTCCAGATATAATACTTTTTACAAGTCAGTATGGAATAGATGGTTTCTTTAAATATATAGAGGACATACGAAAATATTCGCATACAAAATTTGCAGTAGTAGGAAAGAAAAGTGCACAGCATTTAAAATCCTATGGCATTCAGGCCGATTTTATTCCATCTATTTATAATGCGGATACATTGTTGAATGAATTAATAATAAATTCAGACCAGACAGTGTATTATTTTTCATCCGATAAAAAAGATGAAATCGATCAGTTAATAGATAAATGCAACTATCATAAAGTGAGTGTATATCGTAACGACCCTTGTTTGATTCCATCGATGAATGTAAAGTATCCTGTTATTTTTACATGTGCTAACAATGTATCTTTGTTTTTAAATTCGATTTCAAATTTAGAAGAATTTAAAGAAAAGGGAGTGGCCTATTCTATAGGAAAGAAAACAACAGAACGTTTAAAGGAATTTGGAGTAAAACATATATATGAAGCAAAACAGGCCAGTTATGAATCATTAAAGGAGCTTATTTGTCATCATGAAAACTAAAGATGTGACATATATGGCTTTGTTTACCGCTTTAATTGCGATTGGTTCTAAAATTCAGGTTCCTTTGGATTTTATAGGAATGCATTTTACTTTACAATGGCTGTTTGTTTTACTATGTGCTCTTTTACTGAACAGAAAACATGCCTGTCTTACTTTAATGACTTATTTATGTTTAGGATTATCAGGAGCACCTGTTTTTGCTTCTGGAGGAGGAATTGGATATCTACTAAAACCAACTTTCGGTTTTCTTTTCGGTTTTCTGGTGGCCGTTTATGTGATGAATTCCATACAGACAACTACCATAAAGAAAACCATAGCCGGTTTATTATCCTATTATTTCTGTGGTTTTTTCTATTATTGTTTTATGATGTATATTTTTTATCAGCAGCCTATTGGAATTATAATGGCATTTATCAACTGTTTCCTTACAATCTTTCCTGATTTCCTTTTATGTTTATTCTCATGTGAAATTTATAAAAGATTAAACAAGGGGCTGTAACGAATAAGTAAATTTTATTACTTATGGAGTTCAGCTCCTCTCTTTTTGTTTGATTAGCTTTTACATAAATAAAAAATGAAAATACACATCTAACCTTACCGCCTTTTTGGGCGCACTAAAAAAAGATGTCTATTTTCATTATTTTTTTACTCTTAGAGCCTTAGTTTATTTTGTTGTTTTTCTGGAATTCTAGTTTTCGAGTGTGATATCTTCTTAGATTATGACCGATACATACGAGTAGTATCTCCAGTTTTACACCAGATATTCCGCGACGACGTAATTTATCATAATGATTGTCTTCTTTGATCTGTCCAAAGATTCCTTCACTCCAGATACTTCGTTGTGTCATATACTTTTTACCTTGTTCAGTCGAAAGATTTTCTTTGACTTCTTTTTTGTAGGATTCAAGTTCTCGACACCTTTGTATCGTTCGTCCTGTTTTTGACTTCGTACATTGAGATTTGAATGGACAGCCTTCACAATGTTCATTCTGATACATTTCGATTTCTCGTGGATACACGCCTCGTCGTTCTATTCGTGTATCTACCAATATAAATTCATGGTTCGCTGGACAAATGATCTTATCCTCTTCATTCGGATTCATCTGTGCTCGGGTAAACTGATTCTTAGTCGTTTTCTTTTCAGCTTCTTTACGCATTCCGCTGTATTTCATATACAATTGAATTCCATGTTCCTTGTCATATTTATAGTTGTCAAAACTTCCGTATCCTGCATCTGCTGGTGTGGCATGTGGATAGCTTCCATAAGCCATATGATAGCCTTCCATAAATGGAATATATGTTCTAAGATCATTGACGTCACTTGATACATATACGTGTCTTATATATCCGTCACTGCTTCCAACCTGTACATTATATCCAGGCTTGAATACATTGGTATGGTTATAGTAATCGTATTTCATGTGCATGAACGTTGCATCTGGATCCGTCTTCGAAAAACTGTTTCGATCTCCTGCAATATCAGAATATATGGTGTATTTAAACATCTTCAACGCATCTTCTTTAAATGCTTCCTGATACCTTTGCAGTTCATGCTTCTTTTTACCTTTTCCATGCACAACTTGGATTGAATTCTTCGCCATCAGCTGTTCTATTACAGAAACTACTTCAAACAAATAATCGAAATTAATTTCTCGTACAATTGAAAAACGAATATTCAAATTGTTTTTTGAACAATATTTATTAAATGCAGAAAGCCTGTCCATAACTTTGATCCAACGCTTTTCTCTGAATTTTTTTGTGGCTTTCATCCATACAAAAGTCATCTTATTGGCATTGGCCTCAAATTTGGTTCCATCAATATATAATACTTCTGTATCTATGACATCATGAGCTTCAATATACTTGTTGATATCCACAAATATATCTTCGATAGGCATAGTAAGCTTATCTTTGATAAACCTTTCAAAAGCCATATGAGAAGGGGTTTTCCCATCCATAATGAATTTGAAGCGAATGTCATATTTACATAATTTTTCTAAATCACGAAGAGAAACATAACCGTTTATCGCAAATGCAAGGATGACTGCTTCAAACATTTGGATTGCATCATATCCATGAGCGTTATTCTGTGAGAAATCGATATATTTAAAAATGTTGACCTCTTCTACGACTTCCTTCACAGTTCTTGAGATATCGTCTTTTTCAATGACATCTTCGTAAGAAAAACACAAAGGGAATTGAAATGATGGCTGATATGCATTACAATTAACTAGGTATTTTGGCACAAACATATTATACCAAAAAAGACCGATATTCAGATTTTTAAATCTTGAATATTCGGTCCTTTTTTATTAAGCTGAAACTTCTTTATCCGTTACAGCTCCTAAACTCTACTTATTTTATTGTCAATTTATTATTCTACCGTAACAGATTTCGCTAAATTACGTGGTTTATCTACATCGCGTCCTTTATGCACGGCTGCATAATAGGCGAATAACTGCAATAACACCGTAACAGGAATCGTTGCTAAAACAGGATGAATATCTGGAATTCGAATCACATTCTTAAAGCCTGGTGCGTCTTGTTGCTGCGTTGTAATCAAAATCACATTTGCTCCGCGGGCTACTGTTTCTTCGATGTTTGAAATTGTTTTAGCTGCAACACTTGGCTCAGTAGCCAAGGCAACTACAACTGTATCTTTTTCGATTAAAGCAATTGAACCATGCTTCAATTCACCAGCTAAATATGCATCCGCATGAACATAAGAAATCTCTTTTAATTTCAATGCCCCTTCTACTACACCTACGTAATCCATTTGACGTCCTATAAAGTATGCATCATATTGATTATCTAAGAAATGTGCATATTGATCCATCAATGGTGCTTTTTCCAACATTTCTTTAACAATTTCTGGCATTCTTTGTAAGTCTTTTAAAATAGCATCGCCATCAGGAATTTCACGGCCCTCTTTTTTCGCTAAATCAAATACCATAAGCGTCAACAAAACCAATTGCGTTGTAAATGCTTTAGTAGAAGCAACCGCAATCTCAGGTCCTGCGGAAGTATACAATGTTTGATCTGCATAACGGCTAATACTTGAACCCAATACATTGGTTACCGCAATACACTGTGCCCCTTTTTCCTTTGACATCTTTAGGGCTGCCAAAGTATCTGCTGTTTCTCCGGATTGCGTTACGAAAACACATAATGTATTTTCATTCACTGGGTAATTTCCATAACGGAATTCACTAGCTGCAACACAAGTTACAATACGTCCTAACCACTTTTGAACCAATGCCTGGGCATAGAGACATGCATGATATGCTGTTCCACAAGCTACAAAGTGAACATATTGAATCTTCTGCATATCTACAGCATCCAATTGTGGTAAGTGAATCTGACCATGATCAATAATACCTCGCATTGTCTCTTTAATCGCAACCGGTTGCTCATAGATTTCTTTTTCCATAAAAGTCGTATATCCACCTTTTTGGGCAGCATTCATATCATATGGAATATGTGTTACTTTTGTTTCTAATGCATTTCCCGCAAAATCAAATACCGCAACACCATTTGGTGTTAATTTTGCCATTTGTCCATCTTCTAGAATAACTACATCTTTTGTATATTCTAAAATAGCAGGAATATCACTAGCACAATATGATCCATTTTCACTATGACCAATAACCATTGGACTACTGTCTTTGGCAACATAGACTTCGTCTGGATGATCTGTTGTGACAACACAGATTGCATAAGAACCATTCAATTGTTGTACCGTTTTTTGAATGGCTTCCATCATATCCCCTTGATAATAATGATCCAACAAGTGAACAATGACTTCGCTATCTGTATCCGATTGGAAAACATAGCCTAGGGCAATTAATTTTTCTTTAATACTTTGATAGTTTTCGATAATTCCATTATGAACAATAGAAATTGTTTCCTTTTCATTGGTATGCGGATGGGAATTCAATTGACTAGGAACTCCATGGGTAGCCCAACGTGTATGTCCAATTCCTGTAGTTTGCATAAAACTTGGAACATCCATTGAACTCTCTAAATCAGCTAAACGACCTTTTCTTTTTTGGGTAAACAACGCATCCTCGGTTACTAAAGTAACTCCAGCTGAGTCGTATCCCCGATATTCAAGAGATTCTAATCCCTTCAATAAAATTGGTAAAGCAGGCACTTTACCGGTAAAACCTGTAATTCCACACATTATAAAAAAATCCTCCTTCTGTGCATAGATCATGGAGGATACTCTAAGGAATTTGTTCAACTCTCACAAGTTGGTTTTGTCCTTATTTAAGGTCGTATCAACCTTCAGGCCACCCGCCGAATTTTTCGATAAGCCTGAACCTCGTCAACTATATCTAAATCGATACAGTCCTGGCGCTATACTTTTTTACAACTCTCCACGATATAGACCATTATACATGGATTTTCAAAAATTGCCACTGAGCATAAAAAAATAGAAGTAGTCTTACCTACTCCTATCCCTTCTTTTCTAATACACAAACGACGCCTTTTTCAAGCACAAAACGAACTCTTCCTTTGGCCTTCTTGCCGATTTTATCGTACATTCGGCCAGCACTTATACTTTGACCAAGTACGGTATAAGGACTATTGGCCACATAACCAACCTTACCCAATCCTTTCACATATACCGCAATGGCCTCTTGATCCACTTCGTTTTCTTTATCTTTGCGAAGCGTTACTACCATGTTCTTTTCGAAAAAATCCATTCCATAATAATGCGCCGCCCCTGTAATCGTAAAATATACTTTTGACATCTTACTGCCCTCCTTGTACTTTCAACATAAAGCACAAAGAGGCATTATCAATGTCACAATCTTTATTCTTCGACTAAATTTAATAATTCTAAGATACGATTGAGATCTTCTTCATTCTCATAGTGAATAGAGATATTATGTGTACCAATATGTACAGAGGTTTGGAAATATTCCTCTAATTTACGCGTGGCATCTTTGACAAACACACTCTCTTCTTGTTTCGGTTCTTCTTTTTTCTGCGATTGCGCTTTGACCAATTGCTCAACCTTACGCACACTTAAACCTTGTTGGATTGTCTGTTTGGCAATCTTTTTCATCAATTCTTCATCTTTTAAACCCAATAAAGCACGCGCATGCCCCATACTCAATTGTTTCGAAGTCACCTTCTCCTGGACTTCTTCAGGCAAACGCAATAAACGCAACGTATTCGTAATATGTTCACGACTCTTTCCAATTCGATGGGCCAATTGTTCCTGAGTATAATTCAATCTTTGAATCAATTGCTCATATGCCTTAGCTTCTTCGATCACATTTAAATCTTCACGTTGTACATTCTCCAGTAAGGCAACCTCCATCATCTGTTGATCATCAAAATCAACGACAATGGCAGGTATTTCTTCTAAATTAGCCATTTTGGAAGCACGCCAACGACGCTCTCCCGTAATCAATTCATAGCCAGAAATACTTTTCTTAACTAAGATAGGTGTAAAAACACCATGTTGTTGGATGGATAAACTTAATTCTTCTAAAGCTTCTTTATTAAAGATCTTTCGTGGTTGATAGGGATTAGGACGAATTTCACTAACGGGAATCATCAATTGTGAACGTTGATCTTTTCCGTTTTCAATATCCTCTAAAATATCTGTCACATTTTGTTGTCCAAATAAGGAATCCAAACCCCTTCCTAAACGAGAACTATCTTTGTTGGCCATAGCTCTATCCCCTTTCGTTTCGTTTAATTAATTCTTCTGTCAACTGCTTATAGGCTTTTGCGCCATTACATTCTTGATCATATTCAAAAATACTTAAACTACGACTTGGTGCTTCGGATAATTTCACATTGCGTGGTATCGCAATTTGGTAAACCTGCTTCACAAAGTTTTTACGAACTTCCTGACTTACTTCAACGCTCAATTTGGTTCGTACATCAAACATTGTCAACAAGATTCCTTCAATACGTAAATTTGCATTATAGGTTTTTTGAACCAAACGAATTGTTAAGAACAGCTGCGTAACACCTTCCAAGGCATAGTATTCACACTGTACCGGAATTAATACGCTGTCTGCAGCCGTTAAGGCATTGGTTGTCAATAAACCAAGTGAAGGTGGACAATCAATAATAATAAAATCGTATTGGTCCCGAATCTGATTCAATTGATTCTTCAAGAGAGCTTCTTTTCCTTTAGCGATTTTATTCATCTCAATTTCTGCCCCAGCTAAACTAATATGTGAAGGCAAAATATCAATTTTCGGTTCTTGTTTATGAATAATCGCTTCATGAATATCCGCCTCCGACATCATGACCGAATATACATTTTCATCAATTTCTTGCAGGCTTAATAAACCATGGGTTGCATTCGCTTGCGGATCCATATCCACTAATAAAACCCTTTTCCCTGCATAAGATAAGCCACTAGATAAGTTAATGGCTGTTGTTGTTTTTCCTACGCCGCCCTTTTGATTGGCAATCGCAATGATTTTTCCCATACTACTCTCCTAACGGTTTTTTCTTAATTTGCCCATAATTTCTCGGATATTTTTTTGGGCAAGTTTTTTCTTTTTGTAAATAAAAGACAATATGTTGGGCCTCTTGAACCTGTACATGATCTTCCGATTGTAAAGAAACATGTAATGTATCCATAGCCAGTTTAGCCTGTCTAAGTTCTTCCAGTCCATTTTTTCCTTTCAAAGCAACAAAAGTACCTCCCACTTTCACAAGTGGCGCACACAACTCTAAAAGGATCGTCATCCGGGCCACAGCCCGTGAAGTCACAATATCAAATTGTTCCCGATGTTCTTGGGCAAAGTCTTCTGCTCTCTGGTTACAAATTGTCACATCCAAATGTAAAGCCGATTTTATCGCTTCTAGAAAACGACACCGCTTCTGTAATGGCTCGACCAAAGTCACTTTCATATCTGGATAAGCAATCGCAACCGGAATTCCCGGAAAACCAGCACCTGTTCCTACATCACATAAGCTTACGCCTTTCACATCCTTAAACGGCATCACCGAGTCATAAAAATGTTTTTCCCATATTTCCGTTGCTTCAGTAATAGAAGTTAAATTCATCTTTTCATTCCATTCTTGCAGTAAACGCAAATACGTTTCAAATTGTTCAATCTGTGTTTGATTTAGTATTAATCCAGCTTTTTCACAAGCTTCTATAAATTGTTCTTTTGTCATAAGCAGATTATATCACAGATCGTTTTTTAGTATGCTTCACATATTGACATCATAGCTGTCAGAAACAAGAATTTCCCGAAATACAGAAGGGAAATATGTTAAAATAAAGACAAGAAATAGATGAAGAAAGACTTCATCCAAACCCAAAAATAGACAATCACATAGGAGTGAATTATTTTGAACAATAATGAATTAGAAGAAATGCTACGCGCCTCATTAGATGACGACTATGAAGAAAAATCTCTTCCCTATCGCCAACTAATGACTTACTACCGCTGCGCCCTTAGAGAAGTTGAAACAAAGTTTCGTGTTTTAGATGAACAGTTTTCTTTGTATTACGATCGCAATCCCATTGAAAGTATTGAAACTCGTATTAAATCCCAAACCAGTGTTTTAAAAAAGCTAAAAAAAAGAAATCTTCCTCTAACGCTAGAATCCTTACAGGAAAATCTCTTTGACATTGCGGGAATTCGTATCATCAGTTCCTTTCAAGATGACATCTATATGCTCTCAGAACTACTCTTGCAGCAAGATGATGTCCACTTGATTGAAAGAAAAGATTATATTGAACATCCCAAACCTAATGGCTATCGAAGCTTGCACTTGATTATTGAAACTCCCATCTTCTTAGCCAATGAAAAAAGATGGATCAAAGTAGAAGTCCAATTTCGCACCATTGCCATGGATCTTTGGGCCAGCCTGGAACACAAATTGCGCTACAAAAAAGATTTATCGCAAGATCGTTTAGATGAAATAGCCGAAGACTTATTAGAAGCTGCTGAAATCTGTAGCCAACTTGATAACAAGATGACCAAATTAAAACTCAGCGAAACCAAACACCCCATCTTGAAATAGCCTGAATCAACAAATCAATTGAATCTGTCGTAAAACATGATAAGATTAAGGCATGAAATACATATTTGTATAAAAGGAGTTACTTATGGAAAAATTAACAAAAAAAGATATTGTCAACAACATTGCTGAAGAAACTGGATTCACAAAAAAAGAAATCACAGAAATCGTTAACTCTGCTTTAAACCAAATCAACGATGCTTTAGTTGATGGACAAGAAGTTGACTTAGCAGGATTCGGAAAATTCTCTATTGCAGAACGTGCTGCTCGTCAAGGAATCAACCCTTTAACAAAAGAGAAAATCACAATTTCTGCAAGCAAGAATGTAAAGTTCAAAGTCGCAAAAGCATTAAAAGAAGCTGTAAACAGAAAGTAAGCCCAATTCGCACCCTGGTTCATCCAGGGTTTTTCTTTTGCCCAAAAGAAAAGCCCCTTCAAAAGGGGCAGTAAAATCTATTTTCCAATAATTTTTCGAATGATACAAAGCAATGCACCAATTCCCGCAATATATGGAACATACATCAATGGTGTAATGAAATGTGGAATCCATTGATAAACACCCGTCTTACCAAATGTTCCAAATGCGAACAATGCTGCAAAATAAACCACTAAAATTAAGATAAAGGCAATCATTCCACGACCAGAATCAATATAATCTACTTCATCTTCCGTTTTAATTTTTTTGCGTGTCATAATCCAAATTAATTCAATAACACAGAAAAGAACAAAGGCAACCATTCCACCTAAGAAAATCTTATGATCAGTTCCAGCTGAAGTAATCATCACTTGAATAAAGCCAAGATTAGCCACCGCATTGGTCACAAAGAAATAAATAATGGCAACCATACAGATCACACAGACAAGTTGCAACAAGCGAGCAATACCACGGAAGACCTTATGTCCGCCTTTCTTTACCACTTTTTTCACTTCTTCTTGACTTGGTGCAAGTGAAGCAGGTTCTTGTTGTTTCACGGTTAATTTAATATCATCTTCCGCTTGTGCAGGTGCAGTAGATTGCGAAATATAACTATCCGCTCCTTCTGCCATTAAATCACGATCTTCAGGATGGTTATTAAACCAAGTTTGCGCAAAAGCTGTTGTAGGAACAACCTTTTGACCATTCTTTCTTACTTTTTGTAAAGCCAAAGACATCATTTTGTTTTCTACCTTTGGACTGATTTCTGTTTCCTTAATAACATCCCCTATGCGACAAACACCCTCTTCATTGGCAACAAATTCAACTCTTGCCATCAATTTGTCTTCGTCATCTTTCAATTGCACTTGATTCGTATAAACTTTTAAAATCATATTCATTACCCCCTTACTGTCTCGTACTGATTAGAAATATTATACAAGAAAAATCACTCAGTTTCCATCTGGTCCAACAATTCCTTTGCTTCTGGAGCCGCCGTTAAATCATAGGCAATCGTCAAAAAGTACTTTGCCCCATCTTTTACGCCTTCTTCAAAGCACTGTTTTCCATAGCCATAAGCTAAACCAACAACCTGTTGATCTGGACCAATCGGAAATTCATATTTTTTCGCAAACTCACGCATTTCATCCATACTTGGTTGACTAAACCAGTCTTGTTCGTTCAAAGCATTCATATAATTTACCGATTCTTCACTTGCTTCATATTGCAAGCTGATTCCATGGCAACCATAGGCAATCCGTTGTAAATTCTTTTGATCAAAATAATATGCCAAATTGCGATACGCCTTCGCTAAATCTGGTTTATGGAAAATAATTTGAAAAGCGAATTTCGTAAACGCAAAGAAGCGTTCCAAATCTTCTTTCATCGATTCCATGTACAACAGTTGAACCTTAGAACTCATTGGATTCCAATCAATGGCTTTCTTTAAAGCCTCTTGGGCCTTCTGTTGTTCACCCAGTTCTAAACAAACTCTGGCATAATCATAGTATGCATCCGAATAAGGAATCGAAGCTCTTTGCACATTCTGTTCTGGTTTTTCTAAATACTCATATAAAACATTTTCAAATGGTTCATTAAAAGAGTAAAAAACATTCTTTGAATCATTTTTAAACATCGTTTCCTGCGACATGCTTTTAATAATCGGCTCAATCACTTCATTGGCTTTCGATGCATCTTTTTTAGATAGAAAATACTCTACTTCCTTTAAAGCCGAACGAATATGTTCTGTATCTTGTTCAATACTCCGAACAAATTTTTCTTTTTGTGCATCATCTAATAAATCATAGAGCATACGACCACATTCCCGAACAATTTCATGATTATATCTATGATCTTTATATTCTTCCATTTGTTGCTTCAAATATGCTTGGTCTTGTTGTTTATCTCCCGATAAACCCGCTTGAATTTTCTTTATAATTTCTTCATATGTCATATAACTATCCTACTTCCTACAACTTAAAACAACTTTAAGTAATTCTTCTTCTAATATTAAATTCTGCGTAAATGGATTCACCGCAATCCGATCTGTATCCAAATGATCCAAGACCTCTAAAAATGGTTTTTTAGCCAGAAAAAACTTACGTTTATATTTTTCTGGAACCTGCGATTCATCGGTAAACACAGGAAAATACGTAATTGAATCCTTTACTAGAACATCGTGTTTTCTTTCAAGTTTTTCGATAAACATCGGCACATAAACATCTTCTTGCACTAAACAAACCACAACTTCTACCAATTGTTCTTTGGAAGGATGTTTAGCCATTTTTTCTACTTCATTCGTTAAACTCATACCTATATAGTAACAGACCATGGAACAAAAAAGAAGAAATCTGCGTCCAGACTTCTTCTACATGGCATCCAGCTATAGGGATTTTTTGAAGTTTTATACAATTAGATGCCGATTTGCATTATAACATAGCCTTTTTTACTTGTCTTGAGATTTTATGTTTCTTTGCGGCCTCACCAGCATCCAAATGTTCCAATAAGTCAATCAATTCTGCTTCCGAATACACAACATAATCACTAGCAGGACCTTCTTTGCCCTTATGACGATTCAAATGAATCGTTCGAAAACCTAATTGTTTCGCACCTTCCATATCATTAATATAATTATCACCAATATAAAACCATTCCGTTGGATTGGTATGCATGCGTCGACAAATTTCTTCATAGGCTTTTTTATCCGGCTTCGAATAGCCAATTTGATCACTTGTGAATACTTTATTTTCATCAAAGTAATCAAAAAGCTGTAAATTCGCAAATTTCATTCTTTGCCGCGTATCATCGCCATTAGAAAAGACAGCTAATTCTGCATTGGTATGCGCAAAATAGTCCCGATAGATCTGACTCAAAGAAATCTTCTGTAAATAATGCACATACGCCTCTTGAAAATCCGCCGCTTGTTCCAAACTAAAGGGAATCTCATATGCCGCAAAAGCCCGATACGCGCGAAGGATTCCATGATCTTCTACCGTAATAATTCCTCGAGCCATCACATCATAAATCGATTCTCCAATCGACGTATAATCTTTATAAAATTGATCCATATCCATAATGGGTGCATCCGGAACAACTTCCTGCATAGCCATCAAAAACGGCCATTCTTGATCATATAAAGTATCATCACAATCAAAACAATATTTCATTTCTACTTTCCATCCACCTACTACATTCTTTCTTTTACTTCCTTGCCACAATGTGGACAGTATTGATAAGAAGCATCTATCTCCGCCAAACAATACGGACAATATTTTTTCCTGTCTCCCGATTTCAACAAATGAAGCTTTTCCAAGGAAGCATCTTCCGCTTCGTACAAAGAGCCACAATCTTCCATCTTCACCAAATATCGTTTGTTCCATTTGAATACCGGAATAAAGAACAAAATCAAAACCTGGTACGTTAAATAGATATGCGCTCGCTCTTTTTTCTGACAATGACTGCATTCCAACCACTGTATTCCCAAATCTTCTTGTCGATTGGTCAGGGCAATAAAGAAAAACATCTTAGTTCAAATCCAATTCTATCGGGCAATGGTCACTGCCATACACATCAGTTAAAATTTTTGAATCTTCTACCCGATCCCATAAGGCCTTTGAAACTAACCAGTAATCAATTCTCCAACCTGCATTTCTTTCTCTGGCCTTGGTACGATAACTCCACCAGGAATATTCTTCTTTTTCCGGATACAAAGTTCGATAGCTATCCATGTAGTACTTTAGTAGATTGGCTTTAAAACTCTCTCTTTCTTGATCCGAAAAACCTGGATTATTATGGTTGGCATCAGGATTCTTTAAATCGATTTCTTCATTCGCTACATTTAAATCGCCACAAATAACTACCGGTTTATCTAAGGAAGTCACATAAGCACTAAAGGCTTGATCCCATGCCAAACGATAATCAATACGCTTTAAATTTGGTTGTGCATTTGGGGTATAGACCGTCACAAGATAAAAGTCTTCGTATTCAATTGTGATAACACGACCTTCTTTGTCGTGTTCTTCCTTTCCAATTCCATAATGGATCGATAAGGGTTCTTTTTTACACAGAATCATCGTTCCACTATATCCTTTCTTTTCTGCACTATTGATATATTGATACGGATAAATCTCACAATCAATTTCAATTTGTTCCGGTTGTGCTTTGGTTTCTTGAATACAGAACACATCCGCATCCAAGGCATATAAGATCTCAATAAAGTCTTTTTTTAATACAGCACGAATGCCATTCACATTCCATGAAATACACTTCATATTCTTTCCTCATTTCTTTTCTATTCTACCGCAATTCACACAAAAAAAGCAGCCATAAGCTGCTTGGATTGACACAATTTATCATAGGAACATAGAGGGAAATTTATTGGAAGTACGTCAATCCACCAAGAATCTCTTCTTGATACACATAAAATACATTCCCCGGTTTAACTCTACTTTAACTTTTTAATATATTGAATTCCAATTGACTGCATACCCGTATGACAATTGATAACTGGACACAAATCATTACGATCAATTTGCATGCCAGGATATTTTTCGAGCAATAATTTCTCGACATAATCCGCATTCTTCTTCGCTCTTGAATCCATCAAGACAATCAGATAATCCTCCGCATTAACATTTGGATCTTCTCCGATGACTTCTACAGCTCGTTTTAAGGCTTTTTTCATCGTGTGCACTTTTTCAAATACATCCACTTTTCCTGCCGTATCTTTGGACACCTTTAAAATCGGTTTGATTTTCAACATACCCGCAAGCTTTGCAGCCATTGGCGTTAATCGACCACCTTTTGCCAAATGATCCAAGTCTTCGACAATCAAATAACCACAAGAAGCATCGACACTTTCCTGTAAAAGACTGATGATCTGTTCAGGATCCATGCCTTCATCAACCATTTGTTTGGCATAGATGGCCATATATTTTTCCATACCCAAAGTTGAACAAATATCCAAGGTATGCATAGAAAGATTATGTTGCTGCCCAAATAACATCACTTTCTCATTGGTCGAAGATAAACCCTTAGATAAAGTAATCAAAAGAACATCCGTAATACCTTCTTTCTCATACTCGCTAAATAAATCATCTACCATTCCCATTGGAGGTAAACTCGTTTGGGGAAAAGCCCCTTTTTCCATTTGATCATATAAATACGATGTACTCAGATTCATTCCATCTAAATACGTTTGTTCATCTATCGTTACCTGCAAAGGCAAATAATCAATCCCCAGCGCATTGGCTTCTAAGCGGGTCATTAAAGCTCCACTATCTGTTACTACTTTTACTTTCATAATCTATTCTCCTTGTTTGGACAATTATTGCTTTTTCCTCACATGGGTATTATCATTACTTCATTACAATTATTCAATGGGCAATTCTTTATACTTGTTGAATAATCCACAATTTAGGAGAATTTGTTGCATATGGACCGTCGCATCACAAAAACCAAAGAAGCCATTCAAAACGCTTTCTTTCAATTGATTGAAGAAAATCAAACCACAAAAATCACGATTACCAAAATTGCCAAAACGGCAAACATTGATCGAAAAACTTTCTATACCCACTATAATTCACCAACCGACATCATTGTCGAATTCTGTGAACAAAAGACCAAAGAATTCTTTGCCCACTTAGAAAAAGAAAACTTCTTTGATCAACCCCTTAATTCTCAAAATGTCTTTTCAGCTATCTATGAACTGTTAGAAAAAGATTTATCTTTGTATCAAAATTTTGCCAGTCATTCCGTCTACGATTCATTCTGGGAAAAATTCAAAGAAATCTGTGTCCAAAACGCCACAGAAGCCTATGCCAAAAAATTAGATATCTCTCCTTTATCCCTCGATATCTATGTCAACTATGTCTTTTCAGGCGTAATTTCTGTCTATCGCCGTTACCTGCAAAAAGACAACCCTTACAACTTGGAAGAAGTCAGTCAAATTCTAAATGATGTAACTTTCTATGGTCTAACCCCCATCTTAGAAAAAAAATAAGATGACCGAAGTCATCTTGTGTGCACGTTTACCAGTAAAAAAGATTAAGTAATAAGATTAGAGAGAAAGGGATTGCTGGTAAACTCATTTTCATCAAGTATTTACTTGATGGTTTTACTTTACTTTTCGTACTTTAAATAAAACTTAAATTTCATTAAAATGTCCAATTTGATTTTTCATCTTCTGCATTTCCGTATCCGCGTCCATGACCGCCTGGGCACAATGTTGCAACTGCGCACTAATTTGATCATATCCCGGAATTTCTTCAATGCCTTTTTTGTAACGAAGCTGGTGTTCTAACGTAGCCCAAAAATCCATTCCATTGGTCCGAATCTGCAATTCCACCTTCATCGGTGTCTTCCCTTTTGAGAAAAAGACCGGAATCTCTACCACCATGTGATAACTGCGATAGCCACTTGGTTTAGGATTCTTGATATAATCCTTCACCTTTAAGACCTTAATATCATCTTGTTGGGTAATCAAATCTACAATCCAGTAAATATCATCGACAAACGCACAAACCACACGAATTCCAGCTACATCGTTTAAATACTTTTGGATGTTCTCAATAGAAAACTCCAAACCCATTCTTTGCAGCTTATCAAAAATACTTTGGGGTTTTTTGATTCGCGTTTTAATAAAGGAAATCGGATTTCGCTTATACTCTACCGAAAATTCATCATCTAATACTTCCAATTTCGTCTGTACTTCCCGAATGGCACAACGATACTGCATAATCAAGTCTTGGAAATTCTTTGCGTTTTCAATAAACTCTGCTGGCGCAACATCTTTTGTCCATGATTTTTCATTCATACTACTAACCGCCTTTAGTACTATTCTATAAGAAAAGACAGGGAAAACCAATCCCTGTCTAAATTCCCTTAATGTTTAAAATGGCGAACACCCGTATAAACCATCGCAATGTTATGTGCATTACACTCATCTACAGATTCTTGATCACGAATAGATCCACCAGGTTGAATGATAGCAGTTACGCCAGCTGCAGCGGCAGCTTCTACTGTATCCTTATAAGGGAAGAAGGCATCACTCGATAAAACCGATCCTTTCGATTTTTCTCCCGCTTGTTCAATCGCAATTTTTGCCGAACCAACACGATTCATCTGACCAGCTCCAACCCCAACAGTCATATTATCTTTAAAGAGAACAATCGCATTGGATTTTACATGTTTGACAACTTTCCAAGCCATCAATAATTGTTCCATTTCTTCATCCGTTGGTTTGCGGTTTGTTACGCAACGAACATCTTCTTTACTAATTTGTTTCTGATCTAATTCTTGCACAAGTAAGCCATCATTGACATTGGTATATTTGAAGATATCATGAACCTTTTGCGTTACATCCAAAGTCATCAAACGAATATTTTTCTTACGCGTTAAGATTTCCAAAGCCCCTTCTTCAAAACCTGGTGCAATAATAATCTCTAAGAAGATCTTCGATAATTTTTCTGCAGTAGATACATTTACGACATCATTAAAGGCAACAATACCACCAAAGATAGAAACTGGATCCGCTTCAAAACACTTATCCCACGCTTCATCAATGGATGCACCAATCCCCACACCACATGGATTCATATGTTTTAAACCAATTGCAGCATGTTGGCCTTCAAAATCTTTTAAGATTTCAATAGCGGCATTGCCATCTTGGATATTGTTGTAAGAAAGCTCTTTTCCATGAAGTTGTTTCGCATTAGCCAAAGAATATTGGGGCTGCATATTCTTATAGAAAGCCGCCTTTTGATGCGGATTTTCTCCATAACGTAAATCTTGTACCTTATCAAAGGTAATTGTCATCTTTTCTGGGAATTCTTCTCCCGTTTTCTTCGTTAAGTAATCGGCAATCATCGCATCATATTGAGCTGTAGTACGGAAGACTTTCGCTGCCAGTTTTTCTCGAGTTTCCAGTGTTGTATCACCATTCGCTTGGATTTCCTCTAAAACTCGTTCATAATCAGCAGGATCCGTTACAACTGTTACCGATTGGTAATTCTTAGAAGCACTTCGCAACATGGAAGGTCCGCCAATATCAATATTTTCAATAATCTCTTCATGGGAAACGCCATCCTTTTGTACCGTTTCTTTAAAAGGATATAAGTTCACAACAACCATATCAATACATTCGATACCCAACTCTTTAATCTGTCGCATATGATCAGGATTTGAACGCACCGACAACAAGCCTCCATGAACTTTTGGATGCAACGTCTTTACCCGACCATCTAAGATTTCTGGAAAACCCGTCACTTCACTAATGCCAATCGGTTTTAAACCTGCTTGTTCCAAAGCCTTTTTCGTTCCTCCGGTAGAAATGATTTCATACCCATTTTCTACCAAACCTGATACAAATTCGACCAAACCACTCTTATCTGAAACACTTACCAATGCTCGCTTCATGCTTTTTTCTCCTCTTCTATCTTTTGCGCAACCGCTTTAATCACTTGCCAGAACAAATCATATTCCACCGCATGAACATGCGTTTCTAAATCCGCTAAAGTCCAATTTGGATCAATCGGAATCCGGCGTTGTTGGATAATCGGACCAGAATCAACCCCTTCATCCACATAATGCACTGTGACACCAGTTTGACTGACTTTTGCCTCATAGGCATCTAAAATACTATGTGCACCAGGGAATTCTGGTAAATAAGCGGGATGTAAATTAATAATTCGCATCGGATACGCCTCCAACAAAACCTGACCAATAAAGCGCATATACCCACTTAAGACAATCAATTCCACCCCTTTTTCTTTAAGAATTCCTAAAATTTCTGTCTCATATTCCGCTTTATTCGCATATTTTTTAGGATTCACAAAATAGGCAGAAACATGATGATTTTCAGCTCTTTTTAAGGCAAACGCATCTTGTTTATCCACAATTAAACAAGCACATTCACAAAGCAAAGAACCATCTTCGATATGCTCCATAATCGCTTCAAAATTGGTTCCTGATCCCGATGCAAAAATCGCAATCTTTGTCATTTTAAAACAACCTCTTTTGAATCTGTAACTTTTCCTACTACATACGATACTTCATTGATTTCTTTTAAAGCTGCTTGGACCCTTTCTACATCACTTGGATCAACAGCCATCACAAAACCAAGTCCCATATTAAAGACATTGTACATTTCATGGTCCGTAATCTTGCCTTCTTTTTGAATCAAATCAAAAATCTTTGGTTTTGGGAAAGAAGCAAGCTCAATTTCCACACCCATGCCATCTTTTAACATTCTAGGGATATTCTCATAGAATCCCCCACCAGTAATATGGCTGCAAGCTTTTAAAGTAATACCTGCACGTTTAATTTGTTTCAATGCTTTAACATAGATTTTAGTTGGAGCTAATAAAGCTTTTCCTAAAGTTGTACCCAATTCCTCATAGTAAGTATCCAAAGATTCTTTTGTTATATCAAAGACACTGCGAACCAAAGAGAAACCATTGCTGTGAACACCAGTGGAAGGAAGGCCAATCAAAACATCACCTACGTTTAAATTTTGTCCGGTAATCATATCTTTTTTATCGCAAACCCCAACCGCAAATCCGGCTAAGTCGTATTCATCTTCTGGCATTAATCCAGGATGTTCCGCTGTTTCTCCACCAATCAAGCTGGCTTCGGATTGTAGACAACCTTCCGCAACGCCTTTGACAATATCGGCAATCTTTTCCGGTTGGTTTTTACCACACGCAATATAATCTAAAAAGAACAGAGGTTCACCACCTGCACAGGCAATATCATTCACACACATTGCGACCGCATCAATGCCAATTGTATCGTGTTGGTCCATCACCATCGCAAGTTTTACCTTCGTACCACATCCATCAGTTCCCGATAAAAGTACAGGTTCTTCCATTTCTTTGATTTTTGCTAAAGAGAAAGCTCCAGAAAAACCACCTAAACCGCCAAGTACTTCTGGACGCATGGTCTTCTTTACATGTTCTTTCATCAATTCTACGGATCTGTAGCCAGCTTCCAGGCTTACACCCGCTTTCGCATATTTTTCTGCCATCTTATTTCTTTACCTTTCCAGCATAATCTGCTAAATCTATTGGATAGTTTCCATCAAAACAAGCTAAACAACTTGTTTCAGGAACACACTTTTTAAAGTCTTCGATATCTAAGAAGCGTAAAGATTCAATATGGAAAAGCTCCACCATTTCTTCCACTGAATAGTTAAAAGCTACCAACTTATCTTGTTCCGTTCTCTCATAGCCACAGAAACAAGGAAATTGAATCTTAGGACTTGCGACGCGCATATGGACTTCCTTCGCACCAGCTTCTTTCAACAATTGACTTAAACGGCGCGCGGTTGAACCCATGACAATACTGTCATCTACTAAGAAAACCGACTTCCCTTTGACCACCGAACTAATCGCATTCAAGCGCACGCGCATTCCTTGTTTACGCTGTTCCTGGGTTGGACGTACAAAGGTCGAACCAATATAACGGTTTTTAATCAAACCCACTTCATATGGAATCCCTAAAGTCTGGGCAAAACTGGCTGCCGCAGAATTCGCCGAATCCGGTACACTAATGACAATATCCGCTTTCATCGTCTCTTTTTTCGCTAAGTAATAGCCAAATTTCTTACGCATTTCATGCACATTCACTTGATTGATGATGCTATCTACCCGGGAAAAATACACATATTCCATCGCACAGACCGCTTTTTGATCTTGCGACAATAACTTGGTATGAATCCCACGATCATCCAAACGAATCATTTCCCCTGGTTCAACTTCACGAATCACTTTGGCATTCAACAAGCCAAAACTACAAGTTTCACTAGAGAAAATATACGTTTTATCGTTTGATCCCATAAATAAGGAATGAACACCATGACGATCCCGAACCACAAACAAGCAGTCTTTGGTCGCAATCATAAAAGAACATGCCCCTTCAATGGCTTGATAGGTCTGCATAATCTTTGCTTCAAACGAACCTTTAAAACGTTGAATCAAATGACACAACAATTCACTATCGCTGGTTCCCTGGAAGATCAAGCCTTCGTCTTCCATCTGTTCACGCAAAGAAATCGCATTGGTAATCATACCTGTTGAGACAACCGCAAAACTTCCTTGATGGGCCCGAACCGTACTCGGTTGCACATTTTCTAAACGCATATCCCCAAAGGTAGCCATACGCACTTGACCAATTGAAATATGCCCTTGTAAAGTATCAAGGATTTCGCTAGTCGCAATTTCACTTAATAGACCCAGACCCTTTCGGCAAGTCACATTTTGACCATCACTGGACGCAATTCCAATCGCATCTTGACCTCGATGTTGAATCGCATGCAGTGCATAATAGACCGATTGTGCAGCGTGTTTTTGTTCAAACACGCCCACAATTCCGGAAGAATCTTGTACAATTTTTGTTTGATCTAACATGATTTATGCGTAAAGAATCGCACACCATTCGCAAAGATGTCTTGATCCTTATCTCCTACAATATTTTGGAATAATCCGTCTTCATAACGTTCACTATGACCCATCTTACCGAGAATCATTCCATCTTCACTACAAATACCTTCAATAGCCATGGTCGAGCCATTGATATTATCTAAACCATTCATTGTCGGATGACCAAATTCATTGACATATTGCGTCACAACCTGACCATTGGTAATCAACTTCTCTACCACTTCTTGAGAAGCCGTAAATTTACCTTCCCCATGTGACATCGCAATCGAATACATCGAACCAGGAACTAAGCCTTGTAACCAAGGTGATTTATTCGAAGTAATACGCGTACGTGCTATATGGGATACGTGGCGGTTAATATTATTTCTAAATAAAGTCGGATTGTTTTCGTCTAACTTCGTAACATCTCCATAAGGCAATAAGCCTGATTTAATCAAAGCCTGGAATCCGTTACAAATACCTAAAATCAAACCTTCGTTAGCACGCATCTTTTGAATAGCCGCATTGACTTTCGGATTCTTTAAGACCGTCGCAATAAATTTACCTGAGCCATCTGGTTCATCTCCACTACTAAAGCCACCAACCAACATTAAGATCTGTGCAGATTCAATTTCTTGCGCTAAACGATCAATGCTGGTTTGAATATCTTCTACACTCATATTGTTGAAGACAACTTGACTAACTTTAGCCCCAGCTCTTTCAAATTTAGCCGTTGTGTCATATTCACAGTTTTGTCCTGGGAAAATAGGAATTACCACTTTTGGTACTTCGACAATTTTCTTAGATTGTGGTAAGTCTACATTCGTTAAAGGTGTCTGTAATGCTTTTCCATCTTCATCGACAATAGCTGGATAAATTTCATGATAACGCGCTTGCCATTTTGCCAGTGCTTCTTTGATCAAAGTCTTTTCACCATTTAAGATGATTTCTGGTTCTACCTTAGTCATTCCCAACAAAGTAAAGTGTTCATCTTGAATGGTTTCTGTCGTTTCCACAACAAGGGAACCAATATTAAAGCCAAAGAGATCTTCACTAGTTTGAACGGCAACCCCAATCTTATTTCCAAAAGCCATACGGGCTAAAGTTGCCCCTAAGCCACCAAATTTAATTGTCGCCGCACTGACAATCTTGCCATTATGCATGTATTTATGTACCGCATCAAAATTCTCTTTTAACTGCGCATAGTTAGGACAATGATTTGGTTTTGGATCATGTTTAACTAAATAGACATAATTATTCGCCTTTTTAAATTCCGCACTCACAATTTGTTCCGTTTTAGCCGTTGTGACCGCAAAAGTAATCAGTGTAGGTGGAACATGAATATCTTTATAGGTTCCTGACATACTGTCTTTACCACCAATGGCTGGCGTTTCAAATTCCAATTGCGCCTCAATCAAACCCAATAAAGCTTGGAAAGGATTTCCCCACTTATGTGCATCTTTACCTAGGTGTTCAAAATATTCCTGGTTGCTTAAACGCGCTGTTTTATAGTCAGCCCCTAAAGCCGTTAGACGTGCTAAAGCTTCTACAACACTATAAGATGCCCCTAAATAAGGAGAGTATTTACTTAACGTTGGATCATATCCATAGGTCATTAAAGAACAAGTATTGGTAAAACCATGAACCGGCAATTTTTGCACCGATCCTTCTTCTTGGGTTAATTGGTATTTTCCACCCCAAGGCATCAAAACGGTACTCTTACCAATCGAAGCATCAAACATCTCACTCAAGCCAATCTGGCTGGCTACATTAGGTTGTGCTAAGACATCCAATAAATTAGTCTCGGTTTGGGCAAATGGTTGTACATCGTATTCACTGTTTACGACTTCTACATTTTGGTGTTGGGCAACCCCATTGGTATTTAAGAAAGCTCGTGACATATCGACAATTGTCTTACCACGCCATTTCATAACCAAACGTTTCGTATCCGTTACATCCGCTACTTTTACAGCCCCTAAGTTTTCTTCATGGGCTAAGCGTACAAAATGGTCAAAGTCTTTGGCTTCAATACAAACAGCCATACGTTCTTGAGATTCTGAAATCGCTAATTCGGTTCCATCTAAGCCCAAGTATTTAACTGGAACGGCATCCAAGTTAATATCCAAACTTTCGGCTAATTCACCAACCGCAACCGAAACACCACCGGCACCAAAATCATTACAGATTTTAATCAAACGCGTACATTCTGGATTACGGAATAAACGTTGTAATTTACGTTCTGTTAGGGCATTTCCTTTTTGTACTTCACTGGCACATTTATTGAGGGATGTTTCATTATGTTCTTTACTCGAACCAGTTGCGCCACCAATTCCATCACGACCAGTAGCCCCACCTAATAAGACAATAATGTCACCAGGTTCAGCATGTTCACGAATAACATGGTCTTTAGGTGCTGCCCCAACAACACCACCAACTTCTAGACGTTTGGCAACATAGCCTTCATCATAAATTTCTTCAACATATGTTGTAGCTAAACCAATTTGGTTTCCATAGCTGGAATAGCCATGAGCTGCTTCGGTAGAAATTTTAGATTGTGGCAACTTATATTCCATCGTTTCACTGATTGGTTTGGTAATATCACCAGCACCAGTAATACGCATTGCTTGATAAATATAACTACGTCCACTTAGCGGATCACGAATAGCTCCTCCAATACAAGTAGCTGCTCCACCAAATGGTTCAATTTCGGTTGGATGGTTATGCGTTTCGTTTTTAAACATCAATAACCAGTCTTGATCTTGTCCATCGACATCCACTTTTACTTCAATCGAACAAGCGTTGATTTCATCACTGACTTCCAAATCTTCAAGTTTTCCATGTTTCCGTAAATACTTTCCGGCAATGGTAGCCATATCCATTAAAGTTTGATTGCGATTGCTGCGGCCAAGTTCTTCACGCATAGCTAAATAGCGTTGGTAGCATGCTTGAAGTTGTTCGGCAAACGTATCTAATTTAAAATCAACCGATTCTAAAATAGTTTCGAAAGTTGTATGACGACAATGGTCAGACCAATATGTATCCAAAACTCGAATCTCGGTCATCGTTGGTTGTCTTTTTTCTTCATCTCTAAAATAGCTTTGCACGAATTCAATATCTTCCTGGCTCATCGCTAAACCAAGTTCCTCGCGCAAATCCGATAAAGCCGCTACATCTAGAGTTGTGAATCCTTCCATGACAGGAACATCTTCTACGGTAATATCCAGTTCATCTTCTAAAACGGCTAAATCTTTGACTCTTGCTTCTACGGGATTGATTAAGTATTTTTCGATTTTTGGCAATTGATCTTCCGTAACATTTTCAAAGACCAATAAAGTTCCAGAATGAATTCGCACGCTTTGTTTATTGTTTAGAAGCATTAAACACTGCATAGCGCTATCGGCTCTTTGATCATATTGTCCTGGCAAGTATTCATAAGCTAAATAGCTTTTTCCATTTAGGTCAACTGTATCATAGACCGTATCCGTTACCACTTCGCTACATACATCTTTTTTCAATAAGGCAATATCGTTTTCATCGGCATTGAATACATCATAAATATTGTAACGATGTAAAGAAAAGTCTTGTGCTAAGCCCAAAGAAGTACGAAGTTCATTTTCCAACGATTTCCCTTCGGTACGAAAAGCTTCTTTTTTCTGCACAAAAAATCTAGTATCCATGTATTTGTTCTCCTTATTCTACAATTGAATCTGCTAAAACTTTTTCGGCTTGTTCTTTTTTGAAATCAATCATTTTTTGTTGGATGAAAGCATCCGTTAAGCCAATCATCTGCACAGCTAATAATGCAGCATTCTTAGGACCCGCTTTTCCAATCGCAACGGTCGCAACCGGTACCCCACTTGGCATTTGTACAGTAGATAGTAAAGAATCCATACCACCTAAAGCGGAAGTTTGAATCGGAATTCCAATCACAGGAAGTGGTGTCGAACTAGCAATTACCCCAGCTAGGTGTGCTGCTCCACCAGCAGCCGCAATAATCACTTGAATACCACGATCTCTGGCTTGCGCCGATAATTGAAGTACGGCTTCTGGCGTACGATGAGCACTCAAAACACGAACTTCATACCCAATATCAAAGGCATCGAGTTGTTGCATGCATCCTTCCATTGCAGGCAAATCTGAGCGTGAACCCATTACAATCAAAACTTGTTTTTTTGTCATATTCTGTTTCCTTTCCACCAACAAAAAAAGCGCACCAAAAAAACTGGTGCACTACAAGAGCATTTCACTATAAATTTTCGTAAATCTTCTTAAGACCATAAGTAAGACCTCCAAAATTCATCATGCAAAAACATCATACATGATAGAAGTCTTATTTACAATGAAAAAAATAATATCGAAAAGAATTCTTTTTATATCGAAAATAATTCTTTGATATCTTCGGCAGTCATACGGGAAATCTTCGGTCCATTATTTTCCACAAAAATATCACTCATCTTCTGTTTACGTGCCTGCATTTGATAGATCTTCTCTTCAATCGAATTCTTCATCAACAATTGATAGACAATCACATTCTGATTTTGCCCAATTCGATACGCCCGGTCTGTCGCTTGCGATTGAGCCGAAGAGTTCCACCATGGATCAAAATGAATCACAGCACTGGCCTTCGTTAAGTTCAACCCGGTTCCTCCCGCTTTTAGGGAAATCAAGAAAACATCACTATCGTCGTTTTGGAAAGCTTCCACTTCTTCTTTCCGCTTTTCTTTGGATGTGGCCCCGGTTAATTTATGATACTTGATGCCTTTTTCATGGAATTCTGCTTCCAGCCAATCAAAGATTCGTGTAAATGTTGAAAATAATAATACTTTCTTATTGTTTTCTTTTAACGTCTGGACCAAATCAACACATACTTCCAATTTCGTACTTGGCTTTGTGATGTTTGAATACAACATTCTTGGTTCACAACAGATTTGGCGTAATTTGGTCAACATCGAAAGAATTAAGATGGAATCCACATTATCCATTTTTAATTGTGCTTGGAGCTCTTCGTTGACCAAAGCTAGATTCGCTAAGTAAAGCTTTCGCTCTTCCTTATCAAAATCTAACCATAAATCTTTTTCTACTTTATCCGGCAAATCTTTCAATACTTCTTTTTTCGTACGCCGCAAGATAAAAGGCGAAACCATTTTCTTCAATTGCGCTTGTTTCGCTTCATCGCCTTCGATTTCAATCGGTTTTCCAAATGTATGAGTAAAATATTCCAGAGAGTAAAGATATCCTGGCAATAAGAAATCAAAAATGCTCCATAATTCACTTAAGCCATTTTCAATAGGTGTTCCAGTGAGGGCTAAACGATGCTTACAAGTCAAAGATTTTACACTCTTCGCATTTTTTGTTTTCGGATTCTTAATATATTGTGCTTCATCCAAAATCACATACATAAATTCTTTTGACGCATATAATTCCAAATCCCGTTTTAGATAATCATAGGTTGTAATATACAAGTTATGGCTTTGGTTGATTTTCTGTTTCCGTTCTTTTTGTGTACCATAGACACAAACCGCATCCAAAGCCACTTGGAACTTCTCAATTTCGCTTTCCCAATTGAACATCAAACTCGATGGACAAACAATCAAAGAAGGGAGTTCTTTGGGAATAAAACATTCCAGTAAACAGAGAACCTGTAAGGTTTTTCCTAATCCCATGTCATCGGCTAAGATTCCATTCAAGCCAATATCATAGAGATGCTTCATCCAGCGCACCCCTTCTTTTTGGTAATCGCGTAATAAAGTGGCATATTTCTCTGGAAATTCAATAACTTCGTTTTTACTCCGATTCAATTGATCCATATACGCTTGAACCGTTTCATCTTTACGAATACATAAAGAAGGATCATCCTTTAAAGCCTGGTAAGCCGGTCTTTGGATCACATCTTTTTCAAAATCTGCTTGGGATAGACCATATTCTTGCACCAAGTGATCCAATTGTTCCAAATCATCGGATTGCAGATTGACAAGTTCTCCGTTTTTTAAACGGTGGAATAATTTACGCCGCCGATAGGAACGCAAGATACCCATCAATTCATTTTTATTGATGTCGCTGTCCATATCAATTTCTAAAAGATTATTATTGATGGAAAAACCGACATTTAAATTCACACTCTTGCGATATTTCAGCCTCATCAAATCTTCGGAAATATAGACTTCAGCTAAGCTTTGAATCTTAGGAATTCCTTCATCCAAAAAGTTAAATAAGGCAATTCCTTTGGTCTTAAAGACCGCTTTATGATCGACAATTGAATCCGCATAACGCTGAATGATCGCTTCAATAAAAGGAATCGGACGCAATCCTTCCCCATGGAATAAATCACGTTCTACGTCATCTAAGTAATATTTTCCCCATACAAATACCCGACCATCTTCAATATCCGCATAAATGCGAACATTTTGGATAGTTTCATGGAATTTTTCTAAATCTACCTCAGTTTCAAATTCAACTTCCGAGCGAATGGGTTCTAAGACTTCCTGATAAAATTTTGGGAACGCCTCTTTTTTAATCTTTAAACCTTCGCCATCACTAGCTCGTAAAAACATCGTCGTTTGGGCAGACAAAGAAAGGTGAGAAAAGCCGTCTGGTTCATTCGCATAGATATCTTGATTTCCTGGTATCAAACGATTTCGACTTTTCGAGCGCCAATGAATGACATACATATCTTCTTTCTCTTCAATCGATACGATAATCATTTCTTTGGCTTCCGGGATTTCAATTTCACAAATATCTCTTGGCAGTTGTTGTATCAGACGATAAAAATCATCAATCGAAGTGGAATTCAACCTTCCATCACGACTCCAGTTATTAGCCGGTGCATGACGATACAAGAAATCAAAAATCAACTGACCCGATGCATCCAAACCTTCGCGTTTTAAAGGCAGGTATGTACTCTTTCCAAAACGCATTTCTTTTCCATCTAAGAAACTATACACAAGTTCCTCTAAGTTAGAAACCGCATAAAAGCGATCGGTCCCGATCTTTAAGCGAAAAATCGGATAAGTATTGTAAGAACCCCATTTATGTGCGTCTACAATATAAAAGTGCAAAGGTTTTACTTCTGATTCAAACAATTGATCTAAACTCTTCTTATGAATCACATCCAATAGATCCATAGCCTCTTGCGTCGAAGCTTTCAGCTCTATTTCTCTACGACGTTTTTCTTCTTTACGGCGTTTTTCTTCTTGATACGCTTCATAATCAATATGAATTGGTACATGATTTAAATCGAGATCCATTTCATTGATGGCATTGACCGCCGCAATCAAATGCACACAACCTTTCTTTTTGCACGTGCACTTGGTTTCTATAATTGTGCCATATTCGTTAATTAAAAAAGTGACCCGATCATTTTTTTGTTTCGTATAATCATAAAATTCGCAAATAAATTGATAAAAAAGATAATGTTTCTTTCTAACCAAACTAATATCAATGGTCGATAAGTTACCCGTATATCGCACATCATCCGCTGTGTAAAACATCCATTGATCACGGATAAATCGAGATAAAGAACTTTGGTCAATCAACATAATTTATCCCCTTCTTTTTAGTGCTTCTTGATACAATTCATTTTTCGAAGCATGGTATTCTTGCGCTACTTGTTTACAAGCTTCTTTTAATTTCATCGTTTCAGATAAAGCCAGAACTTTTGCGATGGCTGCATCCATATCAAAAACAGTTTCTTCTTTGTTTCCTTCTACGATTAAAACCATTTCACCCTTTAAAGAATCACAAACCGAAAGGATTTCCGAAATGGTACCACGAATATACTCTTCATGAAGTTTCGTTAATTCGCGAGCTAAAACCATTTGTCGATCACCAAAAACCGTCAATAAATCTTGACAGGTTGCCGCAATACGATGCGGTGCTTCATAGAAAATCAAAGTATACGGAAAGGCTTTTAAACCTTCCAGTTCCTTTTTACGTTTCGAAGATTTACTGTCAAGAAAGCCATAGAATAAATAGTGATAACACGATAAGCCACTGGCTACTAAGGCATTGATGGCCGCATTGGCTCCCGATACCGAAATCACTGGTACTTCTTGAGCAATCAGTTGTTCTACAAGATGTTGCCCAGGATCAGAAACCAAAGGATAGCCAGCATCGGATACAACCGCAATGGACTTTCCCTGTGCAACTAAATCACAAAGCATGGGAATACTCTTTTCTTGGTTGTGTTCATGTGCGGACAATAAGGGCGTATTGATTTGATAGTGCATCAATAATTTCTTGGTGTTGCGCGTATCTTCAGCAGCAATATAATCCACTTTGGCAAGAATCTCTAAAGCTCTCGGTGTCATTTCATTCAGATTTCCAATCGGAGTAGGAACTAAATAGACTTTTGCCGCGTCACTATCAAAACTCTTTTGTCTAATCATCGTTAAAATCCTTGTCGGGCCATAGATCTTCAAATGGAACAAAAAGAACTTCTTCCCGGTTTTCAATTTTGGCAACTTTTTGCAGCACATTCATACTGGTGATTTTAAATGTATTTCCCTGGTATTGAATCTTGGAATTCAACTTTGGAAGGCCTTCTCTTAAGCGGGTATATTCATCATTTTCAAAACGCAGACAGCACATCAACTTTCCACATTGTCCACTTAACTTAGAAATATTTAATGCCAATAACTGATTTTTCGCCATATTGATAGAAATCGTTTGGAAATCATTTAAGAAACGCGAACAACAAGTCTCCATACCACAATTTCCTAATCCACCAATCATCTTGGCTTTGTTACGTGGTCCTACCTGCCGCAATTCAATACGACAATGCAGGCGACTAGCAAGATCTTTCAACAATTGTCGGAAATCAACTCTTTGTTCTGCTACATAGGTAAAGATTACTTTAGCGCAGTCCAAGGTATATTCTCCATTGATCAAATGCATATCCAAATTTAAATTTTCAATACATTCACGACAAATCTTAATTGCTTCTTCGGCTTTCTTTTCATTTTCCTTTTTTTGAATCTCATCGTATTTTGTAGCTAAACGAATTACAGGTTTACATTCCCCTTTGATTTTTTCTTTGTCAAAAGGAACGCTGGCTTCACAAACTGTACCAAGTTCTTTTCCCCGAATCGTTTCAACTACAACCTTTTGACCCGCATGATATTGGGTATTTGAACCAAAACTATATTGTTTCGTAGAATTTTCAAATTGAATATAAACTAAATAATCATACTGTCTTTGAACAGTCTTTTCTTCTTTATCTCTTTTCATCTAAAACAACCTTTCGTATTTGGGTATATAACTTATCTAAAAATAACGCTAAATCAACCGGAGCTCGCAATATATCAAAAGCTTCAACCAGAATCCTTTGTAGGGATACTTCGGTTTCAAAAGCAATCGGTAACTTATGATTCTTTATCCGATATAATAACCATTCCATCCATAGACGGATCCATTTTTTATCCATCAACGTGCTTTTCGGAATAAAGATTTTGGTCTGCATGCGACTAATTTCGGCATAGCTATCCCAATTTCTTGAATAATCGATTGCCGCTTGTTTAATAATGGGAAAAGCTTCCTGGTCAATCAATTCTTTCGCCTGGGCTAAAGTATAGCCACTTTCTACGAGCATTTCTGCACTATCCCTATCTGTCACTTCCGTTAAAGCTTGAATCATACTCGCTTTAGAAGGCGGTCGAAATGTCACCGTCTGACAACGAGATTGGATTGTCGGCAATATCATATTCTTATCATCCGCAATCAAAATACCATAGATACCCGGTTGCGGTTCTTCCAAAAATTTCAACAAACTATTTGAAGCTTCTTGGGTTGCCTGGTCATAATCTTCCAAGATATACACACGGGCATTGGCCTTTTCTGCCGAAGTTGCTTCAAAGAACGCTTGTAGATTGACAATATCTTGTTTCTTTAATCGTTCCGTTTTCTTGGCCTTGGTATGAGTGAAGGTCGTATTCTTTTCTGGAATGGTTCCAATCGCATGTTTCCAAAAGAAATCCAAAGATTCTTCTTGTTCCACCCGTTTACATTGATCACATTGCCCACACGCAAAACCATCGGCATCGGGATATTGGCACATCATACTTTGTGCCAGTAAAAGTGCCGTCTCGGCTTTTGGTGATCCTTTAGGTCCGGTAAACAAATACGCATGCGCTAAACGTTTATTCTTTAAAGCATTGGATAAGGTATGATAAACAATCGGCTGTTCTTGCCGCAAAATTTCTTTATTCATAGGCATGCACAACCTTTAATATTTCTTGAAGGCTTTGATCAACAACGGTTTGCACGTCCGCCTCTGCATCAATAACTGTAATTCGTTCCGGATAGTCTTGGCATAAAGTCTGGTATCCTTTACGAACCCGGGCATGAAAAGCACTCGCTTCTAAATCCAAACGGTTCTTATCCCCACGCAGATCCATGCGCTTCTTTCCCGTTTCTACCGAAACCGATAAGAAAAGCGTTTTATCTGGCATATGGCCATCAATCGCAAATTGATTGATATCCCAAATTTCTGGAGCACCAATCTGACGCGCATAACCCTGGTAGGCTAGACTTGAATCAATAAATCGATCACACAAAACAATTTTATTGGCATTTAAAGCAGGCAATACTACTTCCACTAAATGTTGACGCCGACTGGCCGCATACAACAATGCTTCGGTGCGAGCATCCATTTCCGTATTCTCTACATCTAATAGAACTTGTCGAATCGCTTCCGCAATACGAGATCCTCCGGGTTCTCTAGTATAAAGTACAGAATATCCCATTTCGCTTAATCTTTTTTCTACGGCCTTACAGACAGTTGTCTTTCCGGCTCCATCATTGCCTTCAAATGTAATAAAAACGCCTTGTTTCATAGTATCCTCCAATTCACAGTATTATACCAAAAGATGCCAGTCTTGTCTGTAAAGACAAAGTGAAAAAAACTTCGAACGCCTTTTTCATTCACTCTAAAACCAATAAAAAAGATTGAGAAATTCTCAATCTTTATCACAAGTCATTGAATATTTTTTCCGTTTGAGTACATTTTATTCAATCTTAAAAATCCAAGCTGTTTTCATTCAATAAGAAATCGTATACACTCATCGTTACAATACCATCTTCATCATGCGATACTTTCATTACATCTTTCACTAAAATAATCTTCTTAAAAGAATCCTTTACATTCACTAAAGAAGCTTTTTCTTGTATACGTTTCTGTTCGGTTGGCATAGAAAAAACTGACTGTATATAGTAGCGATTACTTCCCAAATTCGCAATAAAATCGATCTCTAATTGTTTTTTGATTTCTTTTCCTCGTTCATCTCTTTCTCTTTTTTCAACCACACCTACATCTACCGAATAGCCGCGACTCCTTAATTCGTTATAGATAATATTTTCCATCAAGTGCGTTTCTTCTACCTGCTTAAATCCCAGTCGAGCATTTCTTAAACCCACATCTTCAAAATAATACTTCAAAGGTGTACCAATATATTTTCGTCCTTTAACGTTATAGCGATACGCTTTATGAATGAGGAATGCATCTTCTAAATACGCTAAATACTGACGAATCGTATTCATACTAATGTTTGAGTGAATGGTGCTTTTAAAGGTTGCCTCTATCTTTGGGGGATTGGTTAAAGAACCAACAAAAGAAGCTAACACATTCAATAAGTCATCCATCTCTTGAATTTTATCAATATGATAACGTTCGATAATATCTTTCAAATAGGTTTCCGTGAATAGATTTGTCAGGTAATGGATTTTTTGTTCATCGGTTCGCATTGTCGCAACCAAAGGTAAGCCACCATACACAACATATTCCGACCATCCATGATAAACATCCCCTTCATATACTTGCATAAACTCTTTAAAAGTAAGTGGAAATACATGGATTTCATCGCCTCTGCCCCGAAATTGTGTCATTACATCTTTAGACAAAAACTTCGAATTGCTTCCTGTGACATATATATCTAGAGAATCATTATGCATCAAAGAATTTAGCACTTCTTCAAAGTCAGAAAGCATTTGGACTTCATCCATTAATAAATAATACATTCCTTCTTCTTTTATACAGGAATGGATATATTCTAAAACAACATCTGGATCCCGGAATGCGCGATTTTCATATCGATCGAGTTCTATGGATATAATATGAGATTGTGCAACACCTTGCGCAATTAATGTTTTTTTAAATAAGTTGAATAGCAAATAACTTTTACCTGATCTTCGCATACCGGTTATTACTTTAATCATTTTGTTATGCATTCGATTCAACAATAAGTCTATATATTGCGTTCTTTGTATTTCCATATCCTCACCTCATTGCATATTTTTTCCGTTTGCGGACATTTTGTTCAATGACATTATAACAAGTCCTTCCTTTTGCAACAATTCTCATTGCATATTTTTTCCGTTTGCGGACATTTTATGCAATGAACAAAAAAACACCAGAGCGGGTGATTTCTCTAGTGTTTCTTTAGTGTGTAAGTTCATTGAATTTTTTAAGGATTTGAACAAATGTTTCACCCTGGTTCAAACAAGCTACAAATGTTTTGGTGCAACAATCATAGCGATAAAATACTTTTTGGAATTTCTTAACATTTCCATATACTTTCCAGTAACCAACTAACTTGCATTTTTTTTGAGGTGTGATAAATGCTTGGACATCTTGTAAAGGAAAACCAAGAAAGATTCCAATTTCATGAGGGAATTCAGATTGTTCATGGAGCCTTTGTTTAAGGCGCTGGAGAGCTGTGTCTACATCAAATACATCATATCCAAAATCCGAGAGGAATATTTGAATGGAAGGTTCTGATAAAATGTATTCTAATTTGTGTGCATTATAGACATAAACCAAACAGCCCTCTTTATTTTCTTGTAAGACACATATATGGTACCCAAAAGGAGAACATTGTTTATCGAAGTAACACATACATTCTTCACTATTGGGAATATCTTTCCGCAAGATGCGGAAAAGACTTCCCGTTTTCATTCGGCCAAAGGTACAAGCTCCATATTCAATCAATTGTTTTTGAAATAATTCGCCATGGTCTGGCATGAGCCTAAATATTACATGCAGCTTTAATCGCAGCTACATCTTCATCTGTCCCATCGTTTTCCACTTTGTATAAACAAGGTACATCATAAGTTTCAGAAATTTTATCTCCAGCTTGACAATAGGCATCTCCATAATCTTTCGATCCGGAACAAACTACGCCTTGAAGATTCATGGAATTAGCCATTAAGAATGTATCTACTTCCATTGGAATATCCCCGTAGCCATCGGTATAAGTGAATAAAATGTAATCTTCATCACAACTTTCGCTACCATCATCAATGCGCATAGCATCAATACCTAATTTTCCAATCAATGCTTCTACATTTCCTGTTCTAGACGCATATACATATTTCATATTCATTCCTCCTGTTAGACTTAACTAACTGTCTATAAGTTAGCATAGTCTAACTCGCCTGTCAACGAAAAGAATTCTTTTTTTGTTGCGATGCAGTATAATGTTTGTATTTTGAGGACTATTTTATGAAAAAGAAAATTTTAATTGTTTATACCGGTGGAACCATCGGAATGACACGCAGTGAAAATGGATACGTTCCCCAACTCGATTCTTTTATTGAACAACTCCATACCATTCACGAATTAAAAGATGAAAAAATGCCAAAATGGGATTTCTATGCCATGGATCCCTTACTGGATTCTTCCAACATCTCCGTTGATGAATGGAATAAAATTGGAGAAATTGTTGCCAAACATTATGCCAATTACGATGGCTTTGTGATCTTACACGGAACCGATACAATGGCCTATACAGCTTCTGCACTATCTTTTATGTTAGAAAATTTAAACAAACCCGTTGTGTTTACAGGCTCGCAAATTCCCTTATGCGAAATTCGTAACGATGCTAGAGATAATTTAATTACCGCTTTAATGATTGCTTCCAACAGCCACTTACATGAAGTCTGTTTATATTTTGGTGGCAAGTTACTTCGAGGAAATCGTTCCATCAAGTTTTCCGCAAATGATTTAATTGCCTTTATGTCCCCAAACTATCCAACCCTGGCTGATGTCGGCATTGATATCAATTACCATACCGCTGCTTTTATGCAGCCAAGTAAAGAGCCCTTTACCTTCCAGCGCTTAAAAAGAATTCCCATTGGCGTATTGAAAATCTTTCCTGGCATCCAATTCGATCTTTTTAAATCCCTACTCAGTCAACCTTTAAAAGGGATTGTGATTGAAACTTTTGGAGCCGGAAATATTCCCCAAGATGGCAAAGAATTATTACCCATGATTCAACGCGCCTTTGAGCAAGGAACCATTGTGACCGTCACTTCTCAATGTGTTCATGGTACGGTTAGTTTAGGAACCTATGAGGCAAGCAGTGGTTTAAAACAAGCTGGTGCAGTCAGTGGATATGACATCACAACCGAAGCTTGTGTCGCAAAATTATATTATCTTTTCTCGAAAGGCTATGATTCCAATAAAATCAAAGAACTCATGGAAACCGATTTACGCGGTGAATGCACCCTATAAAAAACCCAATGAAAATTCATTCATTGGGTTTTTCTTTAAATATGCCGAATAAAGATTTTCAACAAGCCTTGAACCGCACCAAATAAAACACCCGCTACAGGCCATATAACCCAGGTTCGATCCCAGCTGCCCGTCCAAAAACTCAAAGCCAAATACAAAGCTGTAATCAAACACCAATAAACACTGGAAAAAGCACTGGTTTTCTTACGCAATTGTTTTTCTTGATAGCTGTATTCGCCTTCTTGCAGCATTGTATCAAAGCTACCTTTTACTATACTGACCCGAATCATGCAGTTTACCCCAACAGCTAGTATAGCCAAGAGGATTCCCACGGAAATACCAGCCATAGTATCCATACCATCTAATACACCTGCCAACAGTACCGGAATGGCAGAGACAATACAAAGTACCACACCAATCGAAAAACTTCTAGAATAGGTTGGCATATACGCTGCTCTCTTATATCGAATCATTTCTTTAACGCTATTTTCGATCCGAAAATTCTCTTGTTCCAAGTATTCCATTGGTTTTGTATACATGCCATTACTCACAAACATATATACGGCAATAGAAACTAATACAAGAATCGCAATGATTCCGATTCCAGCCGCACCAGCTTGCGATAAACCATGGTTCTCATCTGCCAAAGTACTTAGTACAATCAATAAAATCGGACTTAAGATACATAAACTTGTGGCATTGGCTACCAGTGTGGAGCTCTTTTCTTTTAGCGATAAGAATTCTTTCACATCATCCATAGTAACCAAACGGATACTTTCTCTTCCTTCCTGGTCAGCATCCGATTCCGCTTCATCTTTTAACAAATAATCCGTACTTACACCAAATACATCCGATAATTGAAGAATCCGTTGCAGATCCGGTGTAGATCCAGCACTTTCCCATTTAGAAACAGCTTGTCTAGAGACACCTAATTGATTAGCTAGTTCTTCTTGGGACCAACCTTTCTTCTTTCTTTCTGCCATAATTTTATCTGCTAAATTCATTGTTTTTTCCTCTCATTCTTTACCCAAAGTATACGTTCTGCAGCCATTACTCACTACCATTTCAAGCTGTAATTCTGTCAACCAGTGGTTGCATTCACGCTTTTTCTTCCAAAAAAGGTACAATACTTGAAAAACCAAGGAATAAATACACCAATAAGATGATTGCCCCAGCCCAAGCCGGATAACTGTTTTGATTTGAAAATAAAAAGAGAATCGTTGCCCAATCCGCTATCGCATGAACCAAAGCCACAAATAAGATGTTTTTGGTTTCTACATATAAACTGCCCATATACAGTCCAAAACCAATGCTCCAAAAAATCCGCATCAATACAAGTATCGGTACTTGTCCAAAAATCGAAGGTATATGAAAAAGACCATAAAATAGCGATGATAAAACAATCGCAAAAAAGGGTCGTTTTGACCAGCGTAAAAAAGCTTCTAATAGTAAACCCCGGCACATCAATTCTTCAATACATCCCACAAGAAAATAATAGAAGAAACCATCTCGCCATATCTCTATACCACTAGGTCGCAAAGTAAAAGGATATAATGCGATAAATAAAGTAATAAAAGGAATGCCAAAAACCAATAAAATAGAAACCCAATGTTCTCTTAATGCACTTTTAAAATTCTTCCAAGTGTAGGTATAACCACAAATAAAATGCGCAAATAAAAAACTAAACAGCAGTAAAACCAACATAGGTTTTCCCTGAATATGCAAAGTTGCCAGAACAAAGGCTCCTATACATGCCAAAACATTCCTAAGATCTTTCATAAACTCATCCTATCACATGGACGTCAAATATTTGTAAGGTTTCTTTTTTCGTACTATAATTTTCAAAAAACAGGAGGAATCATCATGAACGAAGCTTTAATCAAAGAAATTCAAGATAAACATATTAACTTAGTTGCGGTCACAAAAAAACATACAAAAGAAGAGGTTGACCAACTTCATGCCCTCGGTCTTTCCGTTTTTGGCGAAAACCGGGTGCAAGAATTCTTAACCAAATACGATCCTGCCTATACTTGGCATATTATCGGACATCTACAAACCAACAAAGTGAAATACATCATTGGGAAAGTGGATGTCATTGAAAGTCTAGACTCCATTAAACTTGCCAAAGAAATTGAAAAACAAGCCAAAAAACAAGATCTTGTCCAAAAAGTTTTTGTCGAACTAAAAGTTTCCCAAACCGATGAGAACAAAACCGGCTATCCGTATCAAGACGCAATGAACTTTTTAGCTGAGTTACAACAATTTCCTCATATCAAAGTAAAAGGTTTAATGTGTATTGCCACCCATACCGATGACCAAGCCGTAAACATCAAAGAATTTGATACCATGAAACAAATCTTCGATGAGGCCAAAGAAAAATATCCCGAAATTGAAACTCTTTCTATGGGAATGTCCCATGATTGGCGTCTTGCCTTAGAACACGGTTCGACCCAAGTTCGTATTGGTACCGCTTTATTTACAGATTAATCATTTTACCCATTTTCTTATCGAAAATATTTGTTATGATAGGTACATGCAATCGCAGAAAAAAATAAAAAAGGCTCACAAAAAGCCTTCCAATAAAAAAAATCAGTCCCGGTATAAACAGCCAAAGAAGAAAAGCCGTTTTACCCGTCGCCAAAGAAGACATTTTCAACTTGCAGCCGGAGGCGTTGTTCTTCTATTTATCTTAGCTTTGCTGGTGCATTTGCTCTTTCCCAGCCAACCTGCACCAACGACCAAAAAAACTGTAGATCCCAGCCAATATCCACATGTAACCATCTGCATTGATGCCGGACACGGTGGATACGATGGCGGAAACGTCGGCGTAAATGGAAGCATCGAAAAAGACTATACCATTCAATATGCCAAATATTTTGGTAAATACCTGAAAGCCATGAATCCCAACATTCGCCTAGTTTATACGCGTGAAGATGACAATGTTTCTTGGGATTCTAATGAAGACAGCGATCTAAAAGCCCGCGTCAAAATAGCTAATGAAGCCAAAGCGGATTACTTCATCAGCTTCCACTTAAATTCGAGTGAACAAAATCCAAAATTGGATGATTATGGATTCTTCTATCGGGGAAATGATCAAGTCAGTTACGACATTGCCCAAAGTATTGCTAAAAATCTAAAACAAGCCGGATGGAACTATAACTACACTATGACTGATGTAGCTACCTATCCGCTATATGTGATCTCGGATCAAAAAGAACGCCCATCTTTATTATTTGAAGTAGGCTATTCATCCAATGCCAAACAAGAAAAGGCCATCACAAACACAAAGAATATAAAAAAAATTGCCAAAGCTTCTGCTAAGGCATATCACAATTACATTCTAAAACACAACAAATAGGACCGACTACTCAGTCGATCCTGTTTTAGTCTTATTCGGAAGGGAAATCCGAACTTCTTCAATTCTTTGTTTCTGCAGTTTGATAACCTGAATTCGCGTTCCATCTTCTAAGAAAATATAATCATTGATTTCTGGAAGCCTTTGTAGTTTGTCAATCACAAGACCACCAATGGAATCATAATTCTCACTATCTAAAGACAAATGCAAGGTATCATTTAAATCATGCAGACTGATATAGCCTTTCACATCGTAGACTCTTTCCGAAACCCGACGAATGTTGGCATTTTCATGCGCATCGTATTCATCCTGAACTTCACCGACAATTTCTTCAATGATATCTTCTAACGTAATAATACCCGCTAACTCACCATATTCATCTAAGACAATCGATAAGTTGACTGTTGATTTTCGCATTTCCAACAATAAATCTGAAATCGGTTTATTTTCATACGTATAAAAAGCTTTTCGTAAAATCTTATGAATTTCAAAATGTTCCAAGTCTTTGTACAACAATAAATCTTTCATGTTGACTAAACCAATCACATTATCAATCGAATCTTTATAAATTGGAATACGAGTAAACATCTCTTCCCGGAATAAGTTCAATAAATCCTCATATGTACTATCTACTTCTGCCATCACAACGTGGACTCTTGGAACCATGACATCTTTTGCTTTTACATTCCCAAAATCAAAGACATTGTTGATTAGTTCCTTTTCATCTTTTTCAATCACGCCTTCTTCATGACTCACATCGACAATCGTACGTAATTCACTAGTTGTCATTGAAGGGTTGTTCTTATCTTTCTCGATGCCTAGGCAACGTAAAAGAATCGAACAAATCGAATTGATCAAGAAAATAATTGGCGTTAAGACAATCATTAAAAATCGAATAATCGGAACATAGGCCAAAGCCATTTCATCTTTCTTTTGCGTAGCTAGAGTCTTTGGGGTAATTTCTCCAAAAATTAGAATTAGAATCGTAATCAAAAACGTCGCAATACTGACAGCTGCCCCACCAAAAGAATACGCAATCGTTGCCGCAATACTGGCAGAAAAAGTATTCACCAAATTGTTTCCAATCAAAATGGCACTGAGCATCTTGCCTTGGTCTTCGGTAATATCCAATACCATCTTGGCACGTTTATGTCCTTGATCCGCTAAGGTACGCATACGAATTTTATTACATGACACTAAAGCTGTCTCTGCACTGGAAAAAAATCCCGAAAGAAACAACAACACGAGTAAAAGTATAATTTGTATTTTTATATCTGATTCCATACGGACTCTCCTATATTTGGTAATAGTAAATGAATATGATTTTCACATATTTCAAGCGTTGGATTTTTCATTTTGCGAACTTCCCCATCTAAATTCGCAAAAATATCTTGATTGTTGGTATCAATATGTACAGTCTTTGCACGAAATAAAGAAACCAAATCGGTAAATTGAGTATGTTGGCCTTTGTGATACAATTGGGCAAGCGTTAATATCTGCCTGCGTGAAACCGGCGAAATCAAACACCCATCGATCCATCCATCATCCAACTTTGCTTCCGGGCATGGATTATAGCCCCCTCCATAGTATTTTCCATTACAGAAAACTACAAACATATAATCATTCCAGGGCAGTTTTTTCGTATCCATCTGGATAGCTACATTTTCTTTGGGAGATTCAATCAAAGTCCCTAACATGCCCATATAATACGGAACAATGCCTTTTAAAGGAAACTTCTTTTTTAACTGGTTTGCCAGTTTCGCAACTTTTACATCAAAGCCAAAAGAAACGGTGTTAATCACCCTCTCTCCATTCACCTTCATACAATCAATCGTATGTTCGATTGGATCTTGATAGTTTCTCAAATCTAAGAAATCTTCCAAAGTATATTGAGGAAAACTCTTCACAAAATCATTTCCGGTTCCCATCGGTAAAATAGAAAGATAGACATTGGACGTATCGCCAATTCCATTCACAATTTCATGCAGGATGCCATCTCCGCCACAAGAAAAAATATGCACCGGTTCGTTTTGCGCTTCAAGCGCATATTTTTGGGCAATATTTTGGGCATATCCACTTCCCTTGGTCTTTTCAATCAGAATATCTTCCCCTTGAAAAGCCGATTTGATACTTTTCATCCACTGGACTTGTTTCTTCCAGTGAATCTTTGGATTGATTATAAATACTTTTTTCATTGTTCTAACCATCGCTTAATTTCATTTTCAATAGCTGCATCGGTATAGGTAAACCAATTTACATCCATTTGATTTTTAAACCACGTATATTGCCGTTTGGCATAACGGCGGGAATTCGTCTTTATTTTTTCTTTCACTTGTTCCAAACTCGCCTCATTGAGAAAATAGCTTTTAAATTCTTTATAGCCAATTCCTTGAAAACTCGTATAATTCCAAGTTTCTGGATTGGTAAATAAAGTCTCTACTTCTTGCACGAGGCCATCGGCAAACATTTGATCAACCCGCGCATTGATTTTCTCATGTAAGGCATCCCGATCGAGGGTCAAACCAAGAAAATATACATCATACAGTGGCTTATGTTCTTGTTGGGCTTCGCGTTGGGATTTATTTAAACCATTATGCGCAATCTGCAAGGCCCGAATAATACGTTTCCGATTATTGGGATGAATCTTTTCTAAGCTTTGCGGATCAATAGCTTTTAACTGAGCATACAGATTCTCCGTACTTTGAGCCTTTAAACTTTCGGTAAAGGCTTGATCTTCAGGCTCATCTTCAAACACATAATCGTATAAAGCCGCTTTTAAATACAAGCCAGTCCCTCCACAAATAATCGGTAGTTTTCCTTTTGCTTGAATCGTTTGAATGGCCTGGCGACACCGTTCTTGAAAGATTTTCACATTATATGGTTCGGAATAATCTTGCACATCCACTAAATAATGGGGAACGCCAGCTTTTTCTTCTTCGGTTACTTTTGCGGTACCAATATCCATATGACGATAGACTTGCATACTATCCGCAGAAATAATTTCCCCATTGAAAAGCTTCGCCAACGCAATAGAACATTTCGTTTTTCCTACCCCGGTAGGACCAACAATTGCCAATACTTTATCCACGTTCAAACTCCTTTCGTAAATCACTGTCACTTAAGGTAATAACGGTTGGGCGACCATGAGGACAATGATACGGTTGTTTACACTTCTTTAAATCTTCGATAACTTGTTGCATCTCATCCATCGACAAAGGACGATTAAAACGAATCGAACTATGACACGCCATCGTTGCCAGAACCTTATGCCGTAAAGTCATCATATCCACTTGTTGATGGGCCATAAAGTAATCCAGCAAATCTTGTAAAAAATCTTTTTGATGCACATCTTGAAACCATAGCGGAATTTCTCGAATAATCAATTGATCCGTGCCAAAAGGTTCAAAACATAAACCAAAATAATCCGTTTTTTCATTGATAGTATCTACTTGGGCCATCACATCTGGACTGACATCCAATTGTAAAGGAACCATTAATGGTTGTTTCGTCGTCACCTTTGTATCAAAAGCCGCTTTAATTTGTTCATAATGATAACGCTCTTGAGCAGCATGTTGGTCAATAATAACTAAACCTTCTTCATTGCTGCAAAGAATATAGGAATCATGCAACTGGGCTAATACTTGTAAATGATCAAAAAAAGCATATCCATGATCGGATTCCGCTGGTTCTTCCGCAACGATTGGCTCATTCACCACAACTTCCTTTTCCGGCATAGAAGGCATTTCTACTTTGGTGTAATTGGCAAAACTTTCTTGAATCTTTTGCGTGGTGTCTTGTCGTTTAGGCTGCAATTGTTCTTGTACAACGGGACAAGGAAAAGAAAGCTGAGGTTGTTCATACACCACTTCTTTTTGTTTCTGTTTTACTTCCACTGTCTTTAAAGAAGCTTGCAGAGTTTTCCTTAACGTCGTATGAATCAGTTCTACCAATTGATTTTGTTTAGAAAGCCGGACTTCCCATTTATTCGGATGTACATTGACATCGACTAACTGGGTATCGGAATCAATTTGCAGTACAACAATCGGATAACGATTCTTTGGCATATAGTCTTCATATACATCCAAAATAGCTTTTTGTAGAACATTGGAGCGAATCAAACGCGTATTTAACGATAAAAACATAAAATATTTCGTAGCTCGCGAAATCTTTGGTTGAACGGCATATCCATGAATATGAAAATCTTCACTTTTCGCATCAAAGGCAATGGCATTGGTTGCGACATCTCTTCCATACATCTGATATAAGATTTCTTGAATTTTGCCATTTCCGGAAGTTTGGAAAACGACCCGATCTTCATGGGATAGGGTAAAACGAATTTCTGGATGACTTAAAGCTAAACGATTCAGTAAATTGGCAATGATAGAAAATTCATAATTTACACTTTTTAAATGTTTAAAACGCGCTGGCGTTTTAATAAATAAACCCGATACATCAAACTTTGTCCCTTTCGGGCAGTTGGTTTTTTCTTCACAAACCAACTTGCCATAATCGTAAGTAATATGGGTACACTCTTGTCCATTATTGGTTTCTAGATCTACATGGGCTACAGAAGCAATACTGGGAATCGCTTCGCCACGAAATCCCATGGTCTGAATATTAAATAAGTCAGACTCATCTTGCATCTTGGAAGTGGCATGGCGCATAAAAGCCAAGTGCGCATCTTCATAATCCATTCCATCGCCATCATCGGTGATAATAATGCGCTCAATGCCCCCTTGGTATACTTCTATGTTAATGACTTTGGCATGGGCATCCATCGCATTTTCCACACATTCTTTCACAATATTCGCTGGCCGGTCAACGACCTCACCAGCCGCAATCATATTGGTTAAGTGTTCACTTAAAACATGTATTTTGGACAAAAGAAATCCTCCTATTCAATATCATCTGATAATTTCTTCATTTCATATAAGAATTCTAAAGCTTCTCTTGGACTAAGCGCATCAATATCTAAATTTTTAATACGCTCCACAAGTTCCGATTTTTCCGGTTGCACAGTATCCATCACAAAAAGATTAGGCTGGTATTGGTTGGAATCATTCATGCCTTCAAATTCTTGAAGCAATTGGCTGGCTCGATCTAAGACAACTTTAGGTAAGTGTGCCAGTCTAGCTACATTGATTCCATAACTCTTATCGGCTTTTCCCTCAATAACACGATAACGGAATTCAATCGTCTCTTTCTTTTCCCGGACATCGACATGGACATTATGAATTGATGCCGATTCTTTTTCCATGTTTGTCAATTCATGGTAATGGGTAGAAAAAAGCGTTTTGGCTTGAATAGCCGAATTAATGTATTCAATCATCGCCTGGGCCAGCGCCATACCATCATAGGTTGCGGTTCCTCGACCAATTTCATCAAATAAAATCAAAGAATTCTTGCTGGCATAATGCAAAGCAATATTAGCTTCCATCATTTCAGTCATAAAAGTAGATTTGCCCGTTAAAATATCATCGCTGGCTCCAATTCGGGTGAAAATGCGATCAAAAATAGGTAAACTTGCTTCTTTGGCCGGAATAAAACTTCCCATTTGCGCCATAATTACTAATAGAGCATTTTGTCGCATGTAGGTCGATTTACCACCCATATTCGGACCAGTAATAATTTCCACATGGGTATCTTCTTGCATAATCCAATTGTTCGAAACATATTTTTGTTGCTTCATACGATCATCTAGAATTGGGTGTTTTCCTTCGATAATTGAAACACTGGATTCAGGATGAAAACTTGGACAAATATAGCCTTTCTCATTGGCCAGATTGGCTAACGCAACTAATACATCAATGGTCGCCAAAGCTTTGGAACAAGCGTGTAAATCAAATAACTGGCTTTTAATTTTACCTAAGAGTTCTTTAAATAATTCTTGTTCTAATTTCACTTTCTGCTCTTGGGCATGTAGAATTTGTTCTTCTTTTTCTTTTAATTCACTAGTAATAAAACGCGTGGAATTCGCAAGGGTTTGTTTAGGATGATAGCCAAATTCATCGCGAATGGCTTTAAGATTGCCATTTCTTACTTCAATATAATAACCAAAGACTCGGTTATACCCGATTTTTAACGATTTTACCCCGGTACGTTCACGCTCTTTGGCTTCTAATTCTAAAATAAAATCACTGCCTTTTTTGGCAATTTGACGCAATTGATCTAATTCTTCACTGTATCCATCGCTAAAAACGCCACCTTCTTTTAGACTCAATGGTGGATTTTCCACAATGGCACCTTTGATTTCTTGATACAATGCCTGACAGTCTGGCGTCGTTTTGAATTCAGGATAAGAACTGAGTTGTTGGGCAAGCTCCAGTAATGGTTTGGCATGTTCCAAAGAAATCGTTAATTGTAAAACATCTCTCGGACTGGCATTGCCATAGGCCATACGACTAGCCAAGCGTTCCATATCATAAATATATACCAAATGTTCTTTGCATTGATCCCGCAAAAGAAAATCTTCTTTTAAAGTCAGTACAGCTTGTTGACGTTTAGCAATTTTATCGACTTGAATCAAAGGTCGTTCAATCCAATTTCGCAACATACGACTGCCCATTGCACTTTGGCAACGGTCCATAAAAGACCAAAGACTCATGCCTTTGTTACGATCAATTAGATCTAAGTGATTTTTCGTTTCATAATCCATGATTAAAACTTGTTTGGCATCCATGGATTCCATAGGCATGAAATGATCAATATGTTGTTTTTGGGTATCTTTTAAATAAGCCATTAACTGCGAACAATTTTGTTTCAACAAATCCGAAGCATCACTTGGACATAGTTTTTCATCTTCGGCTTGTAAAGCGGTTTTCTTTTGGCGAGAAACTAAAAAGTTTTCTTCTAAAGCCGCCATCCACTTTTTATCTAAAGTCTTGGCAACAACGACTTCTTGAATATATTGTTCTTTTAAAGCTTTTTGTAAAGCAACTAAAGAATGTTCACAAGTTTGATACTTCAATTCTCCCGTACTTAATTCACAATAGATAATAGATATTTCCCAAGCTGATAAAACAACCGAAGCTAAGTAGTTATTCATTTTGGCATCTAAGGTCTCATCCATAAACGTACCTGGTGTAATGGTACGAATAATACCTCGCTCAACAATGCCTTTGGCTTCACTGGGATCCGTTAATTGTTCACAAATAGAAACTTTATAGCCTTTTTTAATTAATCTTTGAACATAGGAACTAGCTGCATGATGCGGAATTCCACACATGGGAACTTTTTCTTCTACACCAGCATTTTTTCCGGTAAGCACAAGGTCGAGTTCTCGACTGGCGATTTTTGCATCATCAAAAAACATTTCATAAAAATCCCCAATACGATAAAACAAGATGGAACCAGGATTCGCATTCTTGACTTGGAGATATTGTTGCATCATCGGTGTATATTTTTTTTCTTTCATAGGATTCATTATAGCAAATTTTCTAAGCACCGATTAGAAATATGATATACTAAGGTCACGTTTTAGGGGGCTTTTTTCTATGAAAAGAACAGTAATCATTGGAAAACGATCATTTCAAATAGATCTAGGTTTCATTGGGATTCTCTGTCTATTATGTTTTGTCAGTTGTTTTTCTTTATATAATGCCTTCAATTTAGTCAAGACCGGAACTGGTTTTGGGTACTTGCTGAGACAGATTTTCTGGTATGGCATAGGCTTTACAACCATGTATTTACTCACTTCACTACAAAATGAAGTAATCTATAAAGCCATGAAAATCGCTTATAAATATTTGATGTATGCCCTCATCTATTTATTTATTTCCCGCATCTTAGCAAGTGTCATCGGTCATACATTACCTTTAGCACCTGCTATCAATGGTGCTGTTTCCTGGTTTCAAATTCCCTTGATGGGAAGTTTCCAACCCAGTGAATTTATGAAAATTGTCCTTATCTGTTTAGTCAGTGATACCATTCAAAAACATCAGAAAAAATATCCAGATCCAACTGTCAAACAGGATTGGACTTTGATTAAACAAATTCTTAAGATTTGTCTACCGCCGATGATTTTAATCTTTATGCAACCAGATACTGGAGTATTCATTATTATTGGCTTTACCATTTTTGTTCTATTGGCTTGTTCGGGGATTCGTAAAGAATACGTCATGGCCATTATTGGTGTCATTGTCTTTGCGGTTGCTTTATTCTTCTATTTGTATTTTTATCAACAAGACTTTCTTTCTTCTCTATTTGATGCCTATCGTTTACAGAGAATTGAGTCTTGGTTGAATCCAGACAGTTATATCCAAGGTAGTTCCAACCAGCTATATACCGCTTTATTGTCATTGGGTAGTGCTGGTTTAACTGGATATGGCTTGCAAGCAAAAATCATTTCCATTCCGGAAGCCCATACCGATTTTATCTTTGCGGCAATTGGCCAATGTTTTGGTTTAGTTGGGACAACAATTATCGTATGTATTTGTATGGTGTTAGATCTATATCTTTGTAAAATTGCGTATAACACCAAAAGCACTAAAAATCGTTTAATTGTGATTGGGGTCGTTGCCATGCTTTTCTACCAACAGATTCAAAACCTCGGTATGATTATCGGTTTATTACCAATTACCGGAATCACCTTGCCTTTGATTTCTTATGGAGGAAGTAGTATCTTATCGTATTTTATTTCCTTTGCGATTATTATGAACATTTCTCCATCGAAAAAAAAGACGATTCATTTGAAACGTCCTTTACGACACAATTAATACAATTCTTTTAATCTTCGTAAATAAGAATAGGTACGGTAACGCGCGAACCGTACTTTTTTTTGTGATGTACGAATTAAGATTTGATTCACATCTTGGAAAGAGCGGGATAAATGATCATAGCAGCCCATTGTATAGCGAATCGTATCGCCTTGCACCATAATTTCTCGATCTTTACGCATAATATATGGATTCTTTAGCGAATGATGATGATTATGAACAATCGGCATAATTTCCGATAACTGCATTACTTGTAAACCTGAATCCACTACAGCTCCAGAAAGTGCTCGATTGATTGCGGTGGAACCATTTTGGGTACTGATACAAATACCAGAACCAGTTGTTTTCTCAAAGAATTCCCCATCGATATAAATATTTAAATGGACTGTTTTGGCAATACTCTCGATACGAATCTCGTTAAAAGCATAAAAGGTTTCCTTTTTCTCCGGTAAAGTAATCTCTAAAAGAGGAAATTCTTCTAATTGCGGTTTCTTATTAAATAAACCATGTAAGAATAGATGAATTTCTTGTTTAGTATAATCGGTTAAAAAGCCCAGCGTTCCGGTATGAATGCCCACAAAACAGACGGAATCCAATTGATCTAGATATTCATGGATGGAACGAAGCATTGTCCCATCACCACCAATACTGATTATTAGATCAGGATTGGATTTATGGTATTGCCAACCTTCCTGCTGGCATCTCTCTTTTATATAATCGGCCAATTCTTTGGAATACGCATCGCCTCGTTCAACAATCGCAAATTTCATACTATTCACATCCTTGCGCTCATTGTATCATACTATTGTGAGTGAGGTAGTAAGAGATGTATGATCAAATCGAAAGAGAATTAAAAATTCTCATCACAAAAGAAATTTATGAAAAAATGCGAAATTCCTATGAATTTTCCGATGCATGGGCACAAACGAATACCTATTATGATACAAAAGATGGACAAATAAAAAAGCGCTATGGCGCTTTACGTATTCGTAAAATTGGGAATAAACATATTTTTACCTTAAAGATTCGCAAAGATGCGATTACCCATATTGAGCTAGAAAAGGAAATCAATGTCGATTCGATTCAAGCCATTACGGATAGTGAGATTTTAGCTTGGCTGAAAGAATATGAAATTCCGAAAGAAGTAGAAGCAATTGTTTCCTTTACAACTATTCGACAAACCTATGATTTAGAAAACGGACAGTTATGCCTGGATCAAACCGAATATGAAAATCATATAGATTATGAATGTGAATATGAATATACAAAGGATCATGATGGTATCAAAGTATTTAATGAAATACTAAAACCTTATGGAATGACCTATACAAAAAACTGCCCCAGCAAGATTGCCAGAGCATTATAATTTGTGAAACATGCGATAGAAGAAGGATTTAGAATTATATTCTTCTTCTCTTTTTTTATAATCTTCTAATTCCTGTTGCATCTGATCTGCAGCAGAAACTTTTTCTTTTAACACTTCATTTTCCGATTCTAAATCTGCTTTTTTATTCGATACTTCGGCTAATTCCGTCTCTTTTTCGGAAAGTTGTGTGCTTTTCCTATCTAATTCCGATTTCTTTTCCAATAATTCCGCTTGCGATTTTTTGATTTCTTGATCTTTTGATGCGATATCTTCGGATAACTGCGTAATTCTTAGGTCTTTCGAAGAAGATTCTTCCGTCAACATCTGAATTTTTTCATCCTTTGATTGATTCTCTAATAAGAATGTCTGATGCGCCTTTTCTAATTCAGAAGCCAAACGATCTTTATATAATTGTTCAATCTGTTTTTCCGTTTTCTCTTTTTCCTCAAGAATGGCTTTCAGTTTCTCATTTTCATACCGTAATTCAACTTCTACCGTAGAAATTTCATTCTTTTTTTTACGGAAATACTTCGATAATTTTTCTACACCTTCTGCCTTAATCGTAATCCGCCGCGTCTCTGGATTCTTATATTTATAACCAGCATCTGGATAATCTTTGACAAGCTTAGCAACCGCTTTATCTACCGTATTTCGTGATTTAGAAAAATGCTGACAAATATCCGCAATCTCCATATCATAATAAACATCAACTGCTTCTTCCATATTCCCAACCCCTTTTGTTTTCATATGAACCTACTTATGATATTTCATATAGTCCTATCATTTGCTGAACACGCACAAAATCTATTCCTATTCCATTCATACGAATGGCACTAGAACACTTTTATCATATTTATGTAAAATTATCAAGTCCCACTCTATTCATATGAATAAATATTTATGTAAATTTTTATTTATTAATTTCATATGAATTTTATTATTGGTGATTTTTAAATTTTCTATTCATATTTTATTCACATGAAAGAGAAGAAATCTGAAATTTGAAAAAATGAAAAAATTTAAATTGTTATATGAATAAATATGAATATCATATATGTATTTCATATGGAAATAGGAATGAAATAATAAAATCATACGAATAAAAAGATGGAGAAAATTTCTTTCTCCATGTATAGGAAAATCAGATGATAGAAGAAAAATAACTAAATAGTATATGATTTAGTATATGAAAACAGGAAATAAGGATAAATAAATGAAATTATTCGTCATTATTTCCTATCTCGTTCGTATGATTGGTCCTATTTACGTCCTTCAAAGGCTCTTAGTAGGGTTAAGGCATCGGTATAGTCTAAATGACCACCAATAGGAATACCATATGCCAATCGGGTAGTTTTAACCTTATCCTTTAAGATTTTTTCAAGATATAAAGAAGTTGTCTCACCTTCTACCGTAGGATCTAAAGCCAATATGACTTCCTCTATATCTTCTTTTTGTATACGTTCTAATAAAGAAGCAATATTCAAAGAGTCTGGCAATATGCCTTTTTGCATATTAATCACACCATGTAAGACATGATATAAGCCATTGTATTCCTGAATAGATTCAATGGCTGCAATATCCTTTGGACTTTGAACTACACAAATCATATGCGTATTCCTATTTAAATCCATACAATATTCACAATATTCTCCTTCACTCATATTCCCACATTTCTTACAGTAATGAATGCCTTCTTTCATATGATTAATCGCATTTTGAAATTCTGTGAATTCTTCCTCATTCCATCCAAGTACAGTATAAGCATATCTTTCTGCTGTCTTTTGACCTACACCAGGTAGCTTTCGGAATGCCTGAATTAAATCATTAAACTTTTTTGGATACATATTAATCCTCTCTTACTTCTACATTCGAGAATATGCTTTGAATTGGATTTTCTTCCTTCATCTGATCTGAATCATCCTCTTTCTTTTCACATACAATTTCTGCTGGATCAGGGAGAGTATGATTATTCATACGAACTTTAAAGTCTTGAATCACACGATTGCATTGTTCAACATCCATTGAAAAAACTTTTTTCTCTTTACCCAATAACTTCTCGGTAAAATTCTGAAATCCAATCGTATTTTCATATTCATTAATTTCTTTAGACGCTACATCACTTCTTGCAGCTACTAATAGATAAGTATCACCACTTGCAATAATCTGCGTATGATTTAATAAATTTGCGGGACGCATATACGTTAGATCTGATGTGAATTGATTTATCTGTTCATATTCTTTATTATCATTAGCTCTTTCTTGTTTATTTGCTCCGACAAGAAGTTGTAACAAAAACATATCTTTTAATATGATTTTACTATCTTTAATTTCTGATTGTTTTGATGTTTCACGTGAAACATCAGATGGTAAATCAGGGGCTTTTTTCCTTTGTTTATAGGAAATTGTATGGTTTTCGTCTGATTTTACCTGCTTTTCAGATGGAGAATCATAGGACTGTTCCGATTTTTCACTCGTTTTCATTTCAGATATTTCTTGTTTCACAGGCGACTTTTCTTCATATGATTGAGAAATCGTCTTTAATAATCCTGTTTCAATATAATCTAATACATTTGAAGCATATTGGAACTTATTATACGTGTCCATTAAACTATCTAATACAGCTAATCTGAAATTCATAGGAGCTTCGACAAAGTATTTCTGAATCAATTCCTTTGTCGAATCATCCATTAATGTTGTAGTAGGGGAGTAATCATAAATCACACTATTCTTTAATATGGATATAAAATCTGAAGTAAAACGAACAAGATCCATACCTTGGTCAGAAATATGTTGGAGCTCTGTCATAAGCTTCTCAATATCTTTATGATATAAGTTTGCGAATAACTGACCAATATCATCTAACGTTAAAACACCATATATTTTTCTTACATCCGCTATATGAATTTCCGATGAACAATAAGCTACACATTGATCAAGAATTGATAGGGCATCACGCATACCTCCATCAGCTAAGGAAGCAATTAGGCCAATTGCCTCTGCATCAATCTGAATCTTTTCTTGTTCACATACAGTAGTTAAACGTTGCACAATATCTTTGGCAGATACTTTGCTGAAATCAAATCTCTGACAACGCGAAATAATAGTTGGTAATACTTTGTTAGGTTCGGTTGTCGCAAAAATAAATACGATGTGTTTAGGTGGTTCTTCAATGGTTTTTAGTAGGGCATTGAAGGCACTCTTTGTCATCATATGAACTTCATCAATAATATAAATTTTATATTGTCCTTGCATCGGTGCATATTTCACTCGATCAATTAAATTACGAACTTCTTCAACTCCATTATTGGAAGCAGCATCGATTTCTATAATATCTGGATGACTGCCATTTAAAGCCATCTTACAGTTCTCACATTCTCCACATGGTTGATTATCTTCCGTACTCGTACAATTTAACATACGCGCAAAAATCTTTGCGATGGTTGTCTTACCTGTTCCTCGAGGACCACAAAATAAATATGCATGTGCAACACGATCTTGTGCTTTCGCATTCTTCAAGGTTTGAATGATTGTCTCTTGTCCTACAACCTCATTAAATGTAGTAGGCCGATACTTTCTATATAACGCTTGATAAGCCATAGAACACCTGCTTTCTAATGGCTCTATTATATCATGTATAGGAAAATCATATAGAAAAAGACAAAGCTACTTCTTCTTTCGCTTTGCCTTAAAAAATTCTTTTAATAAACGGGAACACTCATCTTGCAGAATGCCACCTTCAATATCTGGATAATGGTTAAACCCACGAACATCATTAATATTCATATTCGAGCCCATACAGCCCCCTTTAGGATCATAAGCTCCAAATATCACATTTCGGATTCTTGATTGAATAATCGCACCAGAACACATAGGGCAGGGTTCTAGTGTCACATATAAGTCACAATCTTCTAAACGCCAACTGCCTAATTTCTTACACGCTTTTTCAATTGCTAAGATTTCCGCATGAGCCGTACTACATTGTTTCATCTCGCGCTTATTATATGCCCGTGCAATAATCTGATCATCTTTTACAATGACACAACCAATCGGTACTTCATCCTTTTGGGCAGCCTTTTTTGCTTGTTTTATGGCTTCCTTCATCCATTTCTCATTATTCATATACTTTTCCTATAAAAAAACTACTACACATGATGGAGCTCCCTTATGGCTGCTTCGTTCCCGACCTGACCAATTTCAGAAGATATCATTGTAGTAGCTCACTTAGTATAACATAGAAGCTATCACCTAAGCAATATGAATTCACTACACTATTCCTATAAAAAGACTGTCTATAAAATTATAGACAGCTTTTTAAACTATTTAATGACTTTTTGTCCACCCATGTAAGGTTGTAAGGCTTCTGGAATTAATACAGAACCATCTTCTTGTAAGTTGTTTTCTAAGAAGGCAATCAACATACGAGGTGGAGCAACACAAGTATTATTTAAAGTATGGGCAAAATACTTATTTCCATTCTCATCACGTACACGAATCTTTAAACGACGTGCTTGGGCATCCGTTAAGTTTGAACAAGATCCAACTTCAAAGTATTTCTTTTGACGAGGAGACCATGCTTCTACATCTACAGATTTAGATTTTAAGTCAGCTAAGTCACCAGAGCAACATTCCAAAGTACGAACAGGAATATCCAAAGTACGGAAGAAATCTACTGTATTCGTATATAACTTCACAAACCATTCTTTACTTTCTTCTGGTTTACATACAACGATCATTTCTTGTTTTTCAAATTGATGGATACGATATACACCACGTTCTTCAATACCATGTGCACCTTTTTCTTTACGGAAACAAGGAGAGTAAGAAGTTAAGGTATAAGGTAAATCTTTTTCATCAATAATAGAATCAATAAAACGACCAATCATAGAGTGTTCACTTGTACCAATTAAATACAAATCTTCTCCTTCGATTTTATACATCATTCCATCCATCTCTTCAAATGACATAACGCCATCTACAACATTGGAACGAATCATATAAGGTGGAATTACATACGTAAAGCCTCGACCAATCATAAAGTCACGAGCATAAGACAAAATAGCTGAATGAAGACGAGCAATATCACCTGTTAAATAGTAGAAACCATTCCCCGCTACTTTTCTAGCAGAATCTAAATCAATTCCATTCAAACGTTCCATAATATCAGTATGATAAGGAATTTCAAAATCAGGAACTTTTGGTTCACCAAATTTTTGAAGTTCAACATTTTCGGAATCATCTTTTCCAATAGGAACTGTATCTTCAATCATATTTGGAATCATCATCATTTTATGACGAACAGATTCACGTAAGCTTTCTTCTTTTTCTTCCAAAGCCTCCAATTCATCCGCCATATTGCGAACTTGATTCTTTACTTCTTCCGCTTCTTCTTTTTTACCTTGTCCCATCAAGGTACCAATTTCTTTAGAGATTTTCTTTCTTTGGGCACGTAAATCATCGGCATGTTGTTGAACTTGACGAAGTTCTTTGTCTTCCAATAAGACTTCATTCACCAAAGGAATCTTTTTGTCTTGGAATTTTTTCTTCATGTTTTCTTTTACTTCATCAGCATGTTCACGAACAAATTTGATATCTAGCATCTTTTCTTTTCCTCCATTCAATAAAAAAAGACATTGCACCCATAAAGGGACGATGTCTCGCGTTGCCACCCTTCTTATCTTATTGCTAAGATCTCTTGACATGATAACGGTATGTACCGAATTTAACTACTTCATTCATTAAATTGCTCTAAGGTGCTTTTCATTTTTCCTACCTCGATATTTTCACCAAACCATATCATCTCTAGAAAATAGAAAAAATTACTCTTCCTTATCTTCGCTTTCTTTATTTTTATATCATTATTTCAAGCATTTCTCAACCTATTTCCACGTTAATTTTACAAATCTTTTACCTATTTCATATGAAACTTTATTCTCTTTTTCCTATACTGAAAAAAAGGAGAATCCTATGAACTATCAATGCGTCATCATCAATAAAGATCTAACCGAAAATGTCGATGAAAGAATCATTTTAGAAAATGAAAAGATGGTCCAAAAAGGGTATACACTCGTTACCACTACCTTCCAGGAACCATCTAAAATTCTAATGATTTACAAATCAGAATAAAAGCTCCGATTTCGGAGCTTTTATGCATTTTCTATATTCTCTTCTTCAGGTTCTTCATGATCAACTAAAGTTAAACGCATAACTTTGGCATCATCTGTTAAGTTGATCAAACGAACCCCTTGGGTATTTCGTGAATAAATTCCAATATCCGCAACCGAAATACGAATCATAATACCACTACTTGAAACAATCATCGCATCTTCATCCCCACGTACCGCTTTTACTAATTTAAGGGCACCGGTCTTCTCAGTTACATTCATTGTCGCAACCCCTTTGGAACCACGAGAAGTTAAACGATAATCTTCTACCTTGCTACGTTTTCCATATCCATTTTCAGAAATAGATAATAAGGTATCTCCTTCATAATCCATAGCTGCACCAACAATACTTCCACCATCGGTATTCATACCACGTACACCACTAGCACTACGTCCCATTTGACGAATATCCTTTTCATCAAAGCGGGCAACTTTACCATTGGAACAAGCCAACATTACTTGATCATGGCCACTAGTAGGTTTCACAAATAATAAGACATCGTCTTCTTTTAAACTAATCGCAATCTTACCATTTCGGTTGATCCGATCAAATTCCGATAATTGGGTACGTTTTACAACTCCATCTTTTGTGACAAAGAGCAGATTTTCATATGAATGATCCTGTGGAATACCTAATAAGGCCGTCACATGTTCATTTTCTTCCAATTGAATTAAATTCACAATTGGTAAACCTTTTGAAGTACGTGAACCACTTGGCACATTGTATCCCTTTAAACGATAGACCCGACCAAGATCCGTAAACAACATCAAATGATCATGGGTATTCAAAGAAATCATCGTATCGATGTCATCTTCCGCATTTAACGTCAGTGACTTGATACCACGACCACCACGATTTTGCGCATGGTAGGTATCAACTGGCATACGTTTGATATAACCAGACATCGTCAACATGACAATCACATCTTCCTTTGGAATCAGATCTTCGTCTTCCATATTCACATAAGAATCCGTGATTTCGGTACGACGTTCATCCCCGTATTTTTCATTGATTTCCGTTAAATCATCACGAATGATTTGAAGAACACGACTGTGTTTTGACAAAATATCTTTATAGTCGGCAATCTTTAACAACAAGTCTTGGTATTCATTTTCGACTTTGTCGCGTTCCAAACCAGATAGACGACGCAACTGCATAGCTAAAATAGCACGTGCCTGAATTTCATCAAAACCAAACTTTTCACATAACTCAGCATTTAGGCCAGCTTCATCCGAATGGGATTGACGAATCGTCTGAATCACTTCATCCAAACGGTCCAAGGCAATTCTAAATCCTTCTAAGATATGTGCACGATCTTCCGCTTTCTTTAAATCAAAACGGGTTTTTCTTTCTACGACTTCCACTTGGAAATCAATATAGTCATTAATAATATCTTTGATTGGCAATTGGCGTGGACGACCATTTTCCAAAGCCAGCATATTAATACCATAACTAGACTGCAAAGGTGTTAAACGGAACAATTGATTTAAGATGACATCTTCTTGAACATCTTTTTTCAATTCCATCACAATACGAATACCTTCACGGTTCGATTCATCATTCAAATAGGTAACCCCTTGAATGTCTTTTTCACGAACCAGCGAAGCCATCTTCGTAATTAAGTTTGCCTTATTTACGCCAAAAGGAATTTCATAGAAAATAATCTGTTTCTTTCCATTTGACAATTCTTCAATACGGTATTTAGAACGAATATAAATCGTACCACGACCCGTTTCATAAGCCTGGCGAATTCCTTTACGGCCCAAAATAATACCACCAGTAGGAAAGTCTGGTCCCTTTAGATGATTCATCAATTCAGGTACCGAGATATCTGGATCATCCATGACCGCAAAAATGGCATCAATCGTTTCACCTAAGTTATGCGTTGGCATATTGGTTGCCATACCAACCGCAATACCCATCGAACCATTGACAAGAATATTCGGAAAACGACTCGGTAAAACCAAAGGTTCGGTTTCTTCTCCATCGTAGTTTTCAACAAAATCAACCGTATTTTTATTAATATCACGAACCATTTCCATGGCAATTTTAGACATACGCGCTTCGGTATAACGCATGGCAGCAGCACCATCGCCATCCAAACTACCAAAGTTTCCATGACCATCTACAAGCGGATAACGATAAGAGAAATCTTGAGCCATACGAACCATGGCATCATAAACCGCCGTATCTCCATGTGGGTGATACTTACCAATAACTTCACCGACAATACGCGCACTCTTCTTATGGGCTACCCCAGAAGACATACCTAATTGATTCATCGCATGTAAAATACGTCGATGTACTGGTTTCATACCATCACGAACATCAGGAAGGGCACGCTGTACAATAACCGACATGGAATAATCTAGAAAGTCTTCACGGACCTCACGCGAAATCTCGACTTCTTCGACTACATCATATTGTTCTTCTGGATTGTTGTTTTCTGACATAGCATTCCTCCTAATAATCTAAGTTTGCGTATACCGCATTCTTTTGAATAAAGTCTTTACGTGGTTCTACTTGTTCACCCATCAACAATTCAAAAGTACTATCTGCATATTCCGCATCATCAATCGTTACCCGTTTTAAAATTCGATGTTTTGGATCCATTGTTGTTTCCCACAACTGTTCTGCATCCATTTCACCCAGTCCTTTGTAACGTTGCACTTTATAACCATCTTTTAATTCTTCACGAATCTGATCCATCTCTTGTTCTTTATAGGCATATAAGATCTTCTTACCTTTTTGTACCTTATAAAGAGGTGGTTGGGCAATATAGACATAGCCACCTTCAATAATCGGACGCATAAAGCGATATAAGAAAGTCAACATCAAAGTCGCAATATGGGCACCATCGACATCGGCATCGGTCATAATAACAATTTTGTGATAACGCAATTTCGATACATCAACTTCATCACGAATACCACAACCAAAGGCCGTAATCATCGAACGAATTTCCGCATTATCAAAGATTCGATGTTCTCTAGCTTTTTCAACATTTAAAATCTTTCCACGCAAAGGTAAGATAGCCTGAGTCTTTGCATCACGTCCTTGTTTTGCAGATCCTCCGGCAGAGTTCCCTTCGACTATGTAGATTTCACATTCACTGGCATCTTTGCTGGAACAATCCGTCAATTTACCAGGTAAACTGGAAATACCATCTAAAGCACTCTTTCTTCGTGTTAATTCACGCGCTTTTTTAGCCGCAATACGCGCCTTGGAAGCAACCATCGCTTTTTCAACGATTTTCTTTGCATCATCCGGATTTTCCAAGAAATAACGTTGCAATTGTTTACCGACAACTCCAGAAACAATTTTTCTTACTTCACTATTTCCTAATTTCGTTTTGGTTTGTCCTTCATATTGGGGATTCGGGTGTTTGACCGAAATAATACAAACCAAACCTTCTTTTACATCATCTTGCGATAAAGATTCATCTTTCTTTAATAAGTTATGATCCTTAGCATATTTATTTACTTCACGTGCTAAGGCCATACGGAAACCATCTTCATGGAAACCACCCTCATGGGTATGAATATTATTACAGAAAGAATAAATATTCGACTGATAGCCATCGTTATACTGCAAAGCTACTTCGGCTAAGATTCCATCAACCAAACCTTCGCAATAAATCACTTGATCACATACTTTGTTGCGATTTTGATTTAAATACTTAACATATTCAATAATTCCACCTTCATAGTGGTAGTCATTACGCACTTCTGGATCTTCTCTTTGATCCTCTAACGTCAAACGAATGCCTTTATTTAAGAAAGCCAATTGGCGTAAACGCGTATTCAACGTTTCAAAATCATAGGTAGTCGTTTCTTTAAAAATCAATGGATCGGCTTTGAAACGAACCAAAGTACCCGTTTCTTCCGTCGTTCCGATTTCTTTTAAAGGTGCAACTGTATGTCCACCATTTTCAAAACGGATAAAGTATTTCTTACCATTTTGAAAAACCGTAACTTCCATCCATTCACTTAAAGCATTAACAACACTGGCTCCAACACCATGCAGACCACCGGAAACTTTATAAGCGCCACCACCGAATTTTCCTCCGGCATGTAAAACTGTTAAAATCGTTTCAACCGCACTGACACCTGTCTTTTCATGAATTCCAACTGGCATTCCACGACCGTTATCACGAACCGCAATAACATTACCAGGTTCAATCGTTAAATGTATTTCATTGGCAAAGCCAGCTAAAGCTTCATCAATCCCATTGTCGACAATTTCCCAAACTAAGTGGTGTAAACCACGGGAACTTGTAGAACCAATATACATTCCAGGACGTAGCCGAACGGCTTCCAAACCTTCCAAAACCTGAATATCATCCGCCGTATACGAATGATCAACGGTAGTCGCTTCGGACTCCAGTTCTTCAAATTCAAGAATTTCTTTTTTTATGTCTTCTTGACTCATAATGGCACCTCCTGTATTTGGCCTTGATCGACGTTATAACAATGAACCGAACGCGCAGTAAACCAAGCGGCATCCACCGGTTCAGTAGTCGTAATAAATATTTGCATATCTTTTGGTAAATGTTGAATCAATTGCGCTTTGCGATGGCTATCCATTTCACTAAAGACATCATCCAATAATAAAATCGGGTATTGTTGCGTTTTTTCTTTGATGATTTGTACCAAACCAAGTTTCAAAGCCAATAAGAAACTTCTTTTTTGACCCTGGCTGGCACATTCCGCAATTGGAATTCCATTCAGTAAGAATTGAATATCATCTTTATGAATTCCCATATTGGTCTGATGATATCGCTTATCTTTTTCTAAATGAGAATCGTACACTTGTTTTAAAGCATCAAAGCTAAAATCCGAAACAAAGGTACAATACCTTGCATCAATAACTTCTTTTTTATCCGAAAAAAAAGGATAGAATTGGGAAGCGCGATCCATTAATTGAGAAATAAAAAGCGAACGCTGCTTCATAATGATACATTCATCTTTGATGATCTGATCCGTATAGATAGACAACAAAGCATCATCGATTTTCTCTTGTTTCAACAATTTGTTGCGATAACGAAGAATTTTTTGAAAATGCGATAAAGTTTTCGTATAGGTATGAGAAAGTTTGATCAATTCCATATCAATAAAATGGCGACGATTTTTCGGTGATTGATGAAACAACATCAAATCATCCGGACAAAATAAAACCGCATTAAGAACCCCGACAAAATCCGAATAACGATTGACGGGATTTTTATATAGAAATAAATGTTTTTTTTGTTGGGAAACAATTACCGCTAAATCTTGATTTTGCCCATGATTTTCAATCTGAGCTTCCATACGAAAATAATCTTTATCTGTTTGAATAAGACTATTCATCTGATTGGTACGAAAAGAGCGTAAATGACTTAAATAATACACCGCTTCAATTAAATTGGTTTTTCCCTGAGCATTCTTGCCACAAAGGATATGAATGCTGTTGGGTTCAAAAGAAAAAGAAGACGATGTATAATTACGAAAATTTAATAAAGAAAGTTCTTTTAGATTCATTCAATGTCAATCCTATTACCTTCTACTTCAACCGTATCGCCTGCATATAATTTGCGACCACGACGATTTTCTTTTTGCCCATTCACTAAACAATAGTTTTCTGCCAAATAGGCTTTAATCAATCCCCCGCTGTCAATCACATTACAAGCTTTTAATAATTGCGATAAGGTAATATATTCATTTTTTAGTTTAAAATGCATGGACAGACCCCTTTTCACCGCTAAATTATATCATAAATTGGGATTTATTACTATATGTAGGTACCTATACAAAAATAAAAAAAGGCCTATAAGGCCTTAAAACGTCGATTAATCAAAGCTTCGTACCGGAACAATAACCATCACAACCGATGAATCTTCAGGATTTAAAATACGAATCGGATGTTTTGGTCCCGAAAATTCTAAATTTACTTCTTCACAATTTAAAGCTCGAATGGCATCTAAAATAAAGCTACCATTACAAGTTAGTGTAAGAGCTTCCCCTTGATACGAGCAATTGGTCAGAACTTCATCACTGTTTCCAATTTCGGAAGAATACGTTTTAATACGTACTACATCATCGGAACAAACCAGTTTTACTAAATGAATCTTATCGTTACGAATAAAGTTGGTACGATCGATAACACTGCTTAATTCATGGGATGAGACATGCATACTGGCAACCGAAGTTGTAGGAATAATGGTTTCAATATTTGGAAAACTTCCATCCAATAAACGCGTTTGGAAAATTGTTTGACCAAAGATAAACTGGGCTTTCTTGCTGTCGACATATAAATCAACTTTTTCGTTATCTTCAGAAAGTGAACGCACCACTTCAACTAAAGATTTATTGGGAATCGTAACATTAAAGTTTGCCCCTTGATCTAATTGAATCGTTTTACGAGCCAAACGATACGAATCTGTTCCTGAACAATATAAAGTTGTATCCTTTACATTAAAATTCACACCATTTAATACCGGACGTTGTTCATTTTCACTACAAGCGTAAGCGGTTTGATTCACAATATCCTTTAAGGTATTACTATCTAAAGAAATACAAGACTCTGGTTGGGTAAAGTCAATATTTGGATATTGACCAGCTTCCATACCATTTAAGTTAAATTCACCATTTTGGCTGACAATATGAACCAGTTCAAAATCCTTTAATTCAATATCAATCATAGTAGAATCGATTTTTCGAACAATTTCTAGTAAGAATTTAGATTCCATAATAATTGATCCAGTAGAAATAATTTGCAGTTGGTTCAATTCACCAGGATAGATAATCGTTTGAATAGAAACAGTAGAATTACTTCCGGTTAGAACAATTTGATCTTCTTTTACATCAATACAGATACCAGATAAAGCTGGTAAGGGTGAAAAGACACTAATAGCTCGAGCAACAATAGATAATTTGTTGAAAAAATATTTTCGATCAATCGTAAATTTCATAAGTGGTTTCTCCTTTATTTTTTATTTGTAACAACAATAACCTGGGGAAAACGGGGAAAAAGTCGTCGTTTACCGCATAGGTATTGGTTAAAACGCGATTTATGGACAGGGGATATCTGGGGATAAATGCGGATATCTATTCCAGTCCTTCTTTAATTTGGTTCATAGCCAGGGCAAATGCTTTATCCGTCTTTAAGAGTTTAACCGCGCGCTCATAGCTGGATTTAATCGTAGAATGATCTCTTTTTCCTAATTCATAGCCAATCTGCGTCCAAGATGTATCTGATAATTCATGGGATAAATAGACAATCATATGTCGCGCTGTCGTTAATTTACGCTGCCGGGCATGGCCTTCGACATCTTTATACGATAAACCATAATAGACCGTAACCGCCTTTTTTATATCTTTTACCGATAAATGATCCGATGGCGTAGAAAGAATAATCGTATCTGATAAGACTTTTTGGGCAAATTCGAGATCAATCACATCCGGATTTTCGAGTGTCGCATTAAAAATCAAACGATTTAAATTGCCTTCCAGACTTCTTACATCATCTGAAAATTTATGGGCTAAAAAGTCAACAACTTCATCACTGATTGGACAGGTTTCTTCATAGCCTTCCAGCTTTTTACGCAAAATGGCCCGACTGGTATCAAATTCAGGTCGTTGAATATTTACCACCAAGCCTTTGGTGAAACGCGAAACTAAACGGTCTTGAATACCCGTTAATTGGCTAGGATGCATGTCACTGGTGATAATGATCTGCGCTCCTTTAGATATTAAGGAATTATATACTTTAAAGAAGACTTCCTGGCTGCTTGATTGCGTTAAGTTTTGGATATCATCAATCAAGAAATAATCGTTATCAATGAGTTGAGCCTGCACTTGTTCAACCGTATTTCCATGGACGTTTTTGGTCTTCATAGCATCCAGTAAGATAGAAACTAAATCTCCACTATAGGAATAAAAGACCTTGAGTTCTGGCCGTTCAGTTTGTAGATAGTTTCCGATGGCATGGAGTAAGTGGGTTTTACCTAAACCAGAATTTCCATAAATCATAATCGGATTAAAGTAATGTTTACTTTGGGTACAACTAGCCAAACAAGCCGCATATGCTTCTTGGTTCGATTTTCCTTCGACAAAGTTTTCAAAAGTATAATCGGTATTAAATTCCGCTTTTAATAGTTCAACCGTTCGTTGTTGCACGATTTCTTCCGGCATTAACTTCTGCATTTCTCTAAATTCCATGAATTGAATAGATACCGGTTCACCCCAAACGAAGTTCAAAGTTTCTTCAAAAAGCTGTTTTTCTTTACTGATTAAAGAAAAAGTGATTTTGGAACGGTAGGAAACGTACGCAATTTGATTTTCAATCTTGAAAAGATTGGTTTTGCGAATCCAGTTTTTAAAAGTATCTTCTGAAAAGTACTGTGATTCTTCAATTTTATCTAAGACTTCTTTCCAGATTGTATCAAAATCAAATGTTGCCATTAAAACCTCCGTGTTATGAATCTTTTTCTATTATACACGAATTGTTTGAAACTTCATTAAAGAAGTTATCCCCAAATAAATGGGGATAACCCTCAAGCATACTGGGGAAAACTTTTTCCCCGATGGGGATAAAGTGGGAAATTGGGGAAAACGACTGGGGAAAACTTTTCTTTTTCCCCAGAAAAATACGCCTTTTCTTTCCTTATTATATATAAGGGCGTTTTCCCCGTTATCCCCAGGGGTCTTTCTTGCAGGCAAATCTAGTGGGGAAAATGCGGATAGAAATGTGGATTGAATTGATTCAATACTTTGAATGAGATACAATATCCCCGGACCCAGGAGGGAAAAACATGAATGTTTATCAATTTGAAACGAATATTCCAGAAGAAGAATTTGATGCATTTGTCAAAAAGAGTCGTTATTGTAACTTGTTGCAGAGTTATCATTGGGCAAATGTAAAAGAAAACTGGGATCATTTATATACCGGAATTTATGATGAAAATCGCAAGTTAGTAGCTACGGGTTTGGTTTTAATCAAACATCTACCGGCAAAATTTACGATGTTCTATTTACCTCGCGGACCCATTCTTGATTTTGAGAATACCCGCTTATTGGAATTCTATTTCTCGGAATTGAAACAAATTGCGAAGAAAAGACATTGTTTATTTATTAAAGTGGATCCCGGAATTACCTATGCCGATTACCACTATGAGGAAAAAGATGATGTCACGGCTTATCCCAAAGCCAAAGCCATCATTGCAGAGCTAGAAAAAATCGGGGGAAAGTACAAAGGTTTAAACAAAGATTTTCATACGACCGTACAACCTCGTTATCATATGACTTGTCATAAAGAAGAATTTGATAGTAAGAATTTCACAAAGAAGGGCAAGAAAAATATTAAAATTGCCCAAAAGTCTTTCTTGGAAGTACGAATCGGACAAGAAGAACTCTTGGATGACTTTGCGAAAATTATGAATAAAACCGAAGAGCGAAAAGGTATCGCTTTGCGCGATAAAGCGTATTATCAATTGTTGTTGGAACAATATGGCAAAGATTGTTTTATTACGTTGGGCTACTTTAATATCAAAAAAGCGTATCAAGAAACTTTAGAGCGTTATCAAAAGTGTTTAAGTGATTTAGAGAATTGTCCCGAAAATGCCAAAAAGAAGCGTTTTACGCTTGAGGAATTAAAAACTTCTCTGGAACGGAAAAAAACAGAGTACAAAGAAGAATTAGAGGCATCGGGCGATGAAGTTTGCGTGTGTGGAACTTGTACAGTTATCTATGGACCAACTTCAGAAATTCTTTATGCCGGTATGGATGAGACATATAAACGTTTAATGGCACCTTATTTAGTTTGGTATGAAACGATGCAACATTGCTTTGATTGCGGATGTGAGATGAGCAATATGGGTGGTATTGAAGGTGAACTAGTCGGTGGTTTATCCGATTTTAAGAAAATCTATAATCCAGTCATTCATGAATTTATTGGTGAATTTGATATTCCGGTGAATAAATTATTGTTTAAAGCTAGTGAAAAAGCGTATCAAATCCGAAAAAATAAAAATAATCATGAATAAGCGATTGACTTTTATTTTTTCTTGTGATTATAATGATTAGGCAATCTAAATATGTATAAAAGACTGAGGGGTGTGGAAAGAAATGAAAAGAACATATCAGCCAAGTAAGAAGAGACGTCAAAGAACGCATGGTTTCCGTGCTAGAATGGCAACCAAAGGTGGTCGCAACGTTCTTTCTAGAAGAAGAGCGAAAGGCAGAAAGGTATTATCCGCATAGAAATCACCTATTAGGTGATTTTTTTGTCTGGATAGGAGTGTATTGTGAAAAAAGCAAAACGTGTTTGTAAGAACTATGAATTCACATCGATTATCCAGCATAGGACATTCGTTAAATCATCTTCTTTTGTTTGTTACTTTGAAGCGCGAAAATGTGAACATGCGCGAGTTGGAATTTCAGTAGGAAAAAAGCTAGGCAATGCGGTTGTTCGTAACAAAATCAAACGTCAAGTTCGAAGTATGGTAGATGATTGTTTTGATTTTAACGAAGCCTTTGACACAATTATTATTGTGCGACCTCGTTATCATCAGCAATCTTTTGAAGAAAATCTCAATGAATTAAAGAATGATCGAAAACGGATTCTTAAGAGAATAAAGTAGAGGAAAAATTATGAGCAACTTTTTACGTAAAAAAGCAAAGATTCTATTCGTATGTTTCTTTGTATTGTTGACTTGTACAGCTTGTTCTAGTCCACGAGGAAAAGATGGAAAAACGAAAGTTGACCAAATTATCTCGAATGAAGAATTTAAAGTAAAAAGATCTGACGTAAGCATCGAAAATATGAAAGATGCGAAGTTGGAAAAAGAGTACAAGAAATTAGACAAAGATGATGAAATCACAATTAAACCAACAACATTCAAACAAGCTTGGTCTTCTGGTTGGTTTGATGGCTTAATTGTATGGCCTTTAGCTACTTTGATTAATAAAGTCAGTGCGGCAACGGATGCTGGTATTGGAATTATTGTTACAACAGTTATCTTGCAGGTGGTTTTATTTGCGTTTACCGCAAAATCACAAATGTCGAACCAAAAGATGCAAGAAATTCAACCAGAAATTCAAAAGATTCAAAACAAATACAAAGGTAAAACGGATCAACAATCGCAAATGCGTATGTATCAAGAAACCCAGGCTTTGTATCAAAAATATGATATTCATCCATTTGGTACAATGTTGGTAACTTTTATTCAATTACCAATCATGATGGGAATGTACTATGCGACAATGCGTGCTAGTTCAGTTATCTATGGATCTTTCTTAGGCATGAAGTTATTTAATACACCAATGTATGCGATTCGTCATTTAATGGTAGGATCAATTGTTGTATATATCTTGATGGTAGTTTGCCAATTGGTATCAATGATGCTTCCACAATGGCAAAAGAAATGGCAAGATAAGAAAGATCATGTGAAAAAACATAGTTATCGTGAAGAAAATCAAACCGCTAACGCAATGAACATGTATATGTATGCAATGTGTATCATGTTTGCGTTCATCTATGTTTCTTGGCCATTAGCCATGTCATTCTACTGGATGGTTACATCTATTATTCGTATTATTCAACAACTTGTATTGCATAAACATATGAATGCAAACAAAAAGTAGGGGGATATTATGGCTTTTGAAAAATTTTCGGGAAAAACTTTAGAAGAAGCATTAAATTTAGCTTGTCAAAGTAAAGGCGTAAGCCAAGATGAATTGCATTATACGGTTTTAGAAGAAAAAAGTGGTTTTCTTGGCATTGGTAAACAAGTAGATATTGAAGTCTATTGTGAAAAAGATGTAGAAGCTTTTATTAAAGATTATATACAAAACTACTTCGACAATGCCGAATTAGATGGAACGGTTGAAATTCAAAATGACCATGGTTTTTATCGCGTCAGCGTAAATACCAACAACAATGCCATCTTAATTGGAAAAGCAGGTCGTTCACTACAAGCGTTTAACCGTTTGGTGAAAGTAGCGGCAAGTGCGGAATTCAAGAAAAAAATTGGCTTGTTGATTGATGTCAATGGATATAAAGAAGAGCGTTACGAAAAGTTATGTCGTATGGCGGTTCGCGTTGCCAAAGATGTACGTCGTACCAAGATTGATGCCTCTCTTGATCCAATGACAGCGGATGAAAGAAAAGCCGTTCATAACGCTTTAGCGGATTTAGACAACATCTCTACGCATTCTGAAGGCGAAGGAGATCGTCGTCATATCAACATTTTATATACACCTGGTAAAGAGGTTGAATAAATAACGAGAATCTCTCGTTATTTTTTTTGGAGGTTTATGAAAATAATAGTAGGATTAGGCAATCCAGGAATGAAATATGAAAATACGCGGCATAATGCTGGTTTTATGGTAATGGATGCCTTGGCAAAAGAATGTTCCTTATCCTTTGATCAAGAAAAATTTCAAGCCATGTTTGCCAAAGGAAAAATCAAAGGAGAAGATGTGATTCTTATGAAACCCACAACATATATGAATAACAGTGGGTTTGCGTGTCGTGAAGTTATGGATTTTTTTAAAGCAAGTCCAGAGGACTTTTTGATTATCTACGATGATATTGATTTAGATGTAGGCCGAATCCGTCTACGTCAAAAAGGAAGTGCTGGCGGCCATAATGGCATCAAAAGTATTATCCAATGCCTTGGTACAAGCAATTTTGATCGGATTCGTGTAGGAACAACACGCGATCCTCAAATTCCCATTATCAACTGGGTTTTGACAAAATTTAAAGCAGAAGAAAAGGACGCTTTACATCAAGCTATTGAAAAAGCCAGTCAAGCTGCTTATTATTCCATTGATCATACGTTTGCCCAAACCATGAATCAATATAATACGAAATAGGTGATATTTTGAATGAAATACTTGCGCAACGCTTAAAAGATAATTCCGTTGTCAAAGAAGTTTTGAACAAAGGAAATCGCGTAGGAAATCTCTTTCCTATGGAAGAGGCAGTCATCTTAGCTACTGCTTTTCAAGTAAATCCAAAGACCAGAATTATCGTAAAAAAGAATCGTTATGAAGCTCAGCAACTCTACCAACGGTTAGAACCCCTGTTGGATGATGTGCTGCTTTTTGTCATGGAAGAAAGTTTGCGCGTGCAAGCCATTGCTTCCAGTCCAGAAGATAAAGAACAAGTTGTCGCTTTTTTATCAACTTGTCTAATGGAGCCAAAAGAGCGAATTATTATCTGTAATACGGCAGCTTTTTTACGTTTTTTACCAGATGTATCTTTCTATCAGTCCATGTGTCAAACTTTAAAAGTGGATATGGAATTAGATATGAATACTCTAAAAGCCCAACTTCAACGCTCCGGTTATGCCAAAGTCAATTATGTCGATCGACCTTGTACCTATGCATCCAGGGGTGGCATTATTGACATATTCTCCCTACAATATGAAAATCCGATTCGAATCGAATTCTTTGATACTGAAATTGAATCCATTCGTTTCTTTGATGAGACTAGTCAACGCACAATTCGTGCGATAGACCAAGTAACCATTGGTCCAGCTAGTGATATCTTGTTTACGGATGAGCAGATTCAAACCATTCATCAAAAAGTAGCCGAAAAATGTGCAAAACAAGAAAAACGGTTGCCGGAAGAACAATTTTCTTTATTGCAGGAAAATATCGAAAACGATTTGATGGCTTTGGATAGCTATGATCCTGATGCGCACCTTTATTGGTACTATAGCTGTTGTTCACGTAGTTCTATCTTAGATTATGTATCTGGACAAGTTATTATCAGCAATATGGAAGAAGTCCAAGAAGAAGTGAAAGACTTAAAAGAAAACAATATTGTCTTTATGCAGGAAATGATAGCTGATCAAAGAGCTTTACCACAATATGAATGCATGCATGATTTTGATCGTTTAAGTAAATCCAGTATCGCATTTCATGAATTCTTAGATTTTAAAGATCCTTTAACTTCTAATCTCTATCCGATTGAAAAAGCCAGTTTACCGGTTCAGGAACAATTGGAACAATGGCATTTTGAGGAAGTCTTTTTTGCGGTTTCCAATGAGGCTAAAGCGCGACTCAAGCCTTATTTAAAAGGCAAATATACCTTTATCGAACCGTGTTTTTATGAAGGATTTTCCTATGAAAACTGGGCTGTGCTGACAGAAAAAGAGCTCTTTATCCAAAAAACGAAACAAAGAAGATATAAAAAGACCTTTAAAGAAGGGCAGATTATCGAATCTGTTTTAGAACTGGAAAAATACGATTACGTTGTTCATGAACAATATGGAATAGGTCAATATTTAGGTATTGTGACCAAAGAAGTCAATAAACAGAAGTTGGATTACTTACATATTATTTATGCCGGGGGAGATGATTTATTCGTTCCTTTATCCCAATTTCAATTGGTGCGTAAATACATCTCCAAAGAAGGTGTAGGCATTCATTTAAGTAAGCTTGGTAGTGATCAATGGAAAAAGACCAAGGCCAAAGTCAATAAAAAAGTCGAAGAGATTGCCGAGCGTTTAATTGAACTCTATGCATCTAGAAATGAAAATATTGGCTTTGCGTATGCACCGGATGATGCTTTGCAGCAAGAATTTGAAGAAGCCTTTATTTATGAACCAACACCAGATCAAATTCGGGCTACCGAAGAAATCAAACGGGAGATGGAAAAACCTAAGCCAATGGACCATCTTTTATGTGGGGATGTAGGTTTTGGAAAAACGGAAGTGGCAATGCGTTGTGCGTTTAAAGCTATTACCAATGGCAAACAAGTGGTCTTCTTGTGTCCCACAACGATTTTATCGATGCAGCACTATCAGACTTTATCCAAGCGCTTTGCGTATACGGGCGCCAATATTGCCTTAGTAAATCGTTTTGTTTCTACCAAAGAAATCAAGGAGATCAAACAAAAACTGGCAGCTGGCATGATTGATATTGTGATTGGTACGCATAAATTATTAAATAAAACCTTCCAATATAAAGATTTAGGTTTATTGATTATTGATGAGGAACAGCGTTTTGGGGTAACGCATAAAGAACGTATTAAAGAGATGAAAAATAGTATTGATGTACTTTCTCTAAGTGCAACACCGATTCCACGTACATTACAGATGTCTTTAATTGGGGTACGTACGATTAGTCAGTTAAATACGGCACCAGCCCAAAGACATCCGATTCAAACTTATGTAATGGAAAAACGAGGACGTGTCATTAAAGAAATCATTCAAAGAGAACTCTTACGTTCTGGACAAGTCTTTTATTTATACAACGATATTTCTAAAATTTATAAAGTAGCAGAAAATCTTCAAACTTTATTTCCCGATGCGCAAATTGGGGTGGCCCATGGGCGTATGAGTCGCGATGAGATTGAGAAGACGATGATTGATTTCGCAAATAAAGTCTATGATGTTCTCGTTTGTACAACGATTATTGAAACGGGATTGGATATTGAAAATGCCAATACGATGATTATTGAAAATGCAGATCGTTTTGGCTTATCGCAATTGTATCAAATTCGTGGTCGGGTTGGTCGAAGAGAGAAAATTGCTTACTGTTATTTAATGGTTCAACCAAATAAAGTCTTAAATGAACAAGCGCGGAAACGTTTAAAATCTATTAAGGAATTTACTCAGCTGGGCTCTGGTTATAAAATTGCGATGCGTGATTTAACGATTCGTGGAGCGGGAGATCTACTTGGTCCGCAACAAGCGGGCTTTATTGACCAGATTGGTTTAGATCTATACTTGGAAATGTTAGGTAATGCGATTAAAACGAAAAAAGGTGAAAAAGTCGAAGAAACAAAAGAGAAGACGGCGAAAATTGCGATGAATGGCTATATTCCGAAAGAGTTTACTAGCAATGATGGGGATAAGCTTTCTTTGTACCAGGATATTTCGAAAGTTCATTCACCAAAAGAGCTGGATGCCTATAAAAAACGTATCGAAGACTTGTATGGACGGATTCCTGCTTCGGTCGAAAAGCTCTTTGAAAGAAGACGAATTGATCTCTTTGTCAATCAACCAGGTGTGGATTCACTCATGGAGAAACAAAATGAAATTTGTTTGACGATGGATGAAGCTTGGTCTAGTCAATGTGATGGCGTAAAATTGTTTGAGACGATGAATGAAATCAGTCGAAAGATTCAATTGTCTTTAAAAGCTGGAAAAATTGAAATTGTGATAAAAAATCAAAAAAATCCATATGATTTACTTATGAAAATCATACAAGTACTCACAGAAGATGGAGAAAGTTATGCGCGTAGATAAATATTTAAAAACAGCTCGTATTCTAAAACGAAGAGAAGCGGCTAAAGAATTAGCGCTTCAAGGGCGGATTCAGATCAATGGCCGCATCGCAAAACCTTCTACAGAAGTAGAAGTGGGTGATGTATTGCGCTTGGAATTTGGCTATCGGATTCTAGAAATTAAAATCTTGGATATCCAAAAACAAGTATCGAAACAAAATGCGAGTTTACTATTTGAAATTTTAAAGGAAGAGAAAATCGATGATTGAGGTCGTATGTGGGGTTTTGATTCAGAAGGAAAAGTGTTTCATTGCCCGACGAAACTATGGTTCCTCCAAAGGCTGGTATGAATTTCCGGGTGGAAAAGTAGAGGCTGGAGAAAGTAAAGAAGCAGCGTTAAAAAGAGAATGGCAAGAAGAACTCGATATCGAAATAGAAAATATTCAGTATCTGGCTTCTTCGAAGGATCAACAAGATTATCCATTTCATTTAACTTGTTTTACGTGTACTTCGAAACAAACTCCAACCCATTCGCATGCCCATGACCAATGGATTTGGACCACACCTGATCACATTTATGATTATCCTTTCTTTGAAAGTGATAAAGCTTTAGTGCAAGCTTTAAAGGAGGTGTGGGCCGATGTTTCAAAAGACCAATGAAATCAAGGTATTAAGAGATCCGATTCATGGTTATATTCATATTTCTTATCAGGTCATCTGGGATTGTCTGAACGCCAGAGAATTTCAAAGACTACATCGGATTCATCAATTAGGTGGGGTATTTCAGGTCTACCATACGGCCGAACATTCGCGTTTTGCGCATAGTTTAGGCGTTTATGAAATTGTCCGACGCATGGTTGAAGAGATTCGTGATTTAAGTGAATCCCTCGATGAATTTGAAAAGGTACAAGTTATGTGTGCGGCTTTACTGCATGATTTAGGTCATGGACCGTATTCCCATTTCTTTGAATCTTTACAGAGTATTTCCCATGAACAGCGAACAGCTCTATTAATATTGGATGAAAAGAGTGAAGTGCATCAGGCTTTGGTGAAAGCTCATCCTGAATTACCGCAAAAAGTTGTTGCGATTCTCCAACATACCCATCCCAAAAAGATGTTAAGTCAGATGATTTCCAGCCAACTGGATGCCGATCGGATGGATTATTTACTTCGTGATGCGTATGAGACAGGAACGAGTTATGGAACTTTTGATCTAGAACGAATTTTACGTACGATGCGGGTAAAAGAGGAAACGTTATGTATGAAGGAAAGTGGCATGCATAGTGTCGAAGACTATATCATGGCGCGCTATCATATGTATTGGCAAGTCTACTTACATCCCGATGCGAAAAGTTATGAATTGTTGATACAACTGTTTTTTAAACAATATGAAAAAAGTGCAACAACGATTCCTTTATTGGATTGTTTGACAAGAGATTGTACCAATGAAGAATTCTTATTGATGGATGAAGCGCGATTATTAACGGGCTTTCAAGAAGCTTGTACGTGTGATGATCCTTTATTAAAAGAATATGCGCGATGTATTTTAGATCGTCATTTATTGGAATGGAAAGAAAATCCTACGGCACAAGAAGAGCAGGAAATCAAAGCTAAATTAGAAAAGGCTGGCTATGATTTAGAGGCTTGGTATGTTGAAGAAAAGACGAAAAATAATGCCTATTTACCTTATACAGAGGAAGATTCTATTATCTGGATCTTAGATAAAAATCAACAATTACAGTGTCTATCTTCCAAGTCGGAAATTGTAAAAGCGCTATTGCGTATGGAAAATCAATTAGAAAAAAGAATTTATTATAGGAAAAACCTATGATTTGTGATATTATGCGATAGCTATGAGTGCAAATATTACTTTATTAGAACAGAAAACGCAAACGATTCATTTTCGAGGAAATGGTGAAGTATTGCGCAAGAAACAAGGTTTTGAAGTTCGTTTTAAAGATCGTACATATAGCTATTGTTGGAAAATCTATGAAAAAGCTTGTACGATTCAATCAAGTAGTGAAATAGATGTCTTCTTAACTTTAAAAGAAAATCATCGGACCAAGGGACATATTGATTCTGAATATGGACGGATTCCGGTGGAATGTGAATTAATCGAATATACCGTTTGTAAGGATGAAGTGGAAGTGATGTATGATTTGATCCAAGGATCGGAGCGACAGAGATTTCATTTTATTTTATCGATAAAGGAGGATATGTGAATGTCCATTGAAATAGAATTAAAAGAGATGTTAAAAGATTCCGTGAAAAAAGCTTTTGATGTGGATCTTGAACTTTCTTCAATTGTTATTGAAACGCCAAAAAATAAAGATCATGGAGATTTTTCCAGTAATGTTGCGATGCAGTTAACGCGTACCTTGCATACCAACCCAAGAGAAATCGCCAACAAGTTGACGGAAGCTTTAGACCTTTCCCAAGCCAATGTTGCCAAAGTGGAAATTGCCGGTCCTGGTTTTTTAAACTTCACTTTGTCAAAGGATCGTTTTACTCAGGTTATTAGCGATGTCTTAGAACAAAAAGAAGCGTATGGACAACAAGCACCGAATGGTATCAAAGTGGACTTGGAGTATGTCAGTGCCAATCCAACAGGTTCTTTACATTTAGGTCATGCTCGTGGGGCTGCCTGGGGTGATAGCTGTAGCCGGATTATGAAAAAAGCGGGTTATGATGTAACGCGTGAATACTATGTAAACGATGCCGGAAACCAAATTACCAATTTAGCTTTATCTTTAAATGCTCGTTATAGAGAAGCCCAAGGTTTACCAACTGAAATTGGTAAAGATGGATATATGGGACAAGATGTGAAAGACGAAGGTATTCGTTTGGCGAAAGAATATCCAGAAACGTATTTAGAACCAACGGAAGAAAATTTAGACTTTTTCCGTAAAAAAGGTATTGAATTTGAATTGAATAAAATCAAACGGGATTTGAAAGAATATCGAATTGACTTTGATGTCTGGACTAGTGAACAAAGTTTACGAGATTCAGGTGCCGTAGAAAAAGCGGTTGACATAATTAAAGAAAAAGGATATACCTATGAATCAGATGGTGCCTTATGGTTCAAAACAACGGAATTAGGCGATGATAAAGACCGTGTTTTACGTAAACAAGATGGCTCTTTAACGTACTTGGTTCCTGATATTGCCAACCATAAGAATAAATATGATCGTGGTTTTGATGAAATGGTAGATTTCTTCGGAGCCGACCATCATGGATATATTCCAAGATTGAAAGCATCTATGCAGGCTTTAGGGTATGATCCCGATAAGCTTCATGTTGATATTATTCAGATGGTGCGTTTAGTGTCTAATGGACAAGAGATGAAAATGTCAAAACGTCTCGGAAATGCGACAACGATTCATGAATTGTGTCAAAGTGTTGGTGTAGATGCGGCCCGGTATTTCTTTGTGGCACGGGCTTTGGATTCCCATTTGGATTTTGATGTTGAATTAGCAACCAAGAAATCGAATGAAAATCCGGTTTATTATGCTCAATATGCCCATGCGCGTATGTGTTCCATTCAGAAACAAGCCAAGGATATTCCTTGTGCTAGTTCTTATGAAGGTTTAACACATGAAAAAGAAATTGAATTGATGAAGTCGCTACAAGAATTTAATAAAGTGATTGTGGAAAGTGCGAAGACGCGACAAGTTCATAAGGTTTGTCATTATATTCAGTCTTTGGCAAGTAACTTCCATAGTTTCTATAATGCTTGTAAAGTTATTGACAGAGACAATTTGGAATTATCCAGTCAGCGTTTGGCTTTAGTAAAAGCTACCCAAATCGTTTTGGCAAACGCTTTAGATTTAATTGGTGTTGAAGCAGTTGAATCTATGTAATATTAAGGAGTATTGGTAGTATGAGTAAATCTATGATCGATGTTGCGAGAGATACTTTATTGAAGAACAATCATCGCATGGCATTTTTAGATCTTTGGACAAGTGTTTCTAAGGAAATGAACTTCACACCTACTCAAGCTGAAGATAATATTGCGCAATTTTATTCCGATTTATCTTTAGATAGTCATTTTGTGAATCTAGAAGGAAACAGTTGGGATTTAAAAACTCGACATACGTATTCAGAATCTGTTACAGATACAGATGAAATTGCCTTAGATGAAGATGATGAAGAAATGGATGATGCTTCAGAATCTTTAGAAGAAGAGGAATAAAATTTGAATCGCAAAAAATCTGCTTTCAAAGGCAGATTTTTTTAAAGATTCTTGATAAACTTGAATCAAGTAGAGGAGAAGCTACGATGTGGAAAAGTATCGTTTATGTGGTGAAGGAAAACCTCACCAATTTATACCGAATTTATAGTATTTCCAAATATGAATTATTGGCAGACATGCGAGATTCAAAATTTGGGATTTTTTGGAACTTTGCGTCACCAGCTATTCAAGTCTTTACGTATTGGCTTGTGTTCGGGGTTGCCTGGGGAAGAAGTGCCCAGACCTATCGTGGAGTAACCGTTCCTTATTTACCATGGCTAGTCGTTGGATTTGCGGTATGGTGGTATATTCGACCTTGTATTACCGATGGTTGTTCAGCTGTCTTTGCGAAAACCAATGTCATCACCAAAATGAAATTTCCTGTATCGGTATTACCTGCAACGGTTTGTTTAAAAGAATTGTTTAACCACTTTGTGATGCTGGTCATTACCTTTGCGACTTTATTTTTAAGTGGATATATGCCAAACATCTATTGGTTATGGATCGTTTATTATATGTTCTGTGCCTTTATGTTAGGAGAAGCCATTTCATTAGTCTTATCGGTATTAACGATGTTGTGGCGTGACGTAAAGAAATTCATCACTTCGATTATGCGTATGTTGATGTATTTTTCCCCTGTTTTATGGAATTGCCATTTTAAAAATTCGGTTCCTTTTCATTCTGTTTTAAACAAGCTTGTGAAGGCCAACCCGGTTTACTATGTGATTCAAGGGTATCGGGATGCGATTTTCTATAATCGTACACCTTTCAATCACCCAGCTATTACCCTATATTTCTGGGCTTTAGTCTTAGTGATTTTTGCGTTGGGTTGTTTCTTGATGTATACCTTCAAGAAGAAATTCATCGATATGATTTAGGAGGGTTGTATGGCAGAAGAATATGCAGTAGAAGTAGAAAATATTTCGAAAATTTATACCTTACGAAATAAGAACAATCAATATAAAACGGATAAAAAAGAATTCTATGCGCTAAAAGGTGTCACCTTTAAAGTAAAAAAAGGCGATGTAGTAGGTATTTTAGGAACCAATGGTTCAGGTAAATCTACTTTATCGCTCTTGTTGTCAGGAATTTCGGAAATTAACAGTGGGGTTATGAAAATCAATGGCGAACAATCTTTGATTGCTATCAATACTGGATTGAATAACCAGCTGACGGGTTTGGAGAACATCAATGTCAAAGGGGCATTGATGGGACTAAAGAAAAAACGCATTCAAGAAATTACTAACGATGTGATTGATTTTGCGGAATTGGGAGATTTTCTATATCAACCGGTTAAGAAATATTCTTCCGGTATGAAAAGTCGTTTAGGTTTTTCCATCTCTTTGGCGCTAAATCCTGATATTTTTATTGTCGATGAAGCCTTGAGTGTTGGTGATAAGGGCTTTGCAAAAAAATGTATGAAGCGTATGATGAAATTACGTGATGAAGAAGGTAAGACCATCTTCTTTATTTCGCATTCCTTGCCACAAGTTCGTGAATTCTGTAAGACGGGTATGTGGATCGAAGGCGGTGAATTAGTCGAAATGGGCGATATTGATAAAGTCTGTGATGACTATGCCGAATATGTCGAATTCATGGATGCCATGACAAAGAAACAAAAGAAGAAATTCTTGGAAGAAAAGTTTGAAAAACGTTTGATTGAACCAAAACCAAAGAAAAAATGGTTCTCTAAATAAAGGAGGCAAAGTATGAAAACCGTAATTACCTATGGAACCTTTGATTTATTTCATGTAGGTCATCTAAATTTATTAAGACGTGCCAAAGAATTAGGCGATTATTTGATTGTTGCGGTCAGCAGTGATCGTTTTAACTGGGAAGAGAAACAAAAGAAATGTGAAATTCCGGATAAAGATCGTATGGCCATTGTCGAAGCGATTAAATATGTCGATAAAGTCATTCCGGAAGACAGTTGGGAACAAAAGATTGAAGATGTAAAAAAATACAATGTGGATGTATTTGTGATGGGTGATGATTGGAAAGGAAAATTCGACTTCTTAAAAGACTATTGTGAAGTTGTGTATTTACCTCGTACCGAAGGCATTAGTTCAACACAATTAAAAGAAGATTTGAAGAGTAAGAAGTAATTTGTATGAAAATTAGTGTCATTATTCCTTTTTCCCATTATCCTCATTATTTAAAAGAATGTTTAGAATCCTTAAAAACCAGTGCGTTTCAAGATTTTGAAACGCTTTTAGTCGTGGATAAAGAACACGATTGTATTGATGATGTCATCAAAGAATATTCTTTTGTCCGTGTAATTGAAAGTCAAGTCCATGGTTGTGCAGCGTGCCGTAATGTTGGCATGCAGTATGCGATGGGAGAATACATCTATTTTTTAGATGCGGATGATTATGTCTTAGAAAATACCCTGGGTTTATTAGCGGTACATGCCCATGGTGAAGATATTGTCTATGGGGCTATTTCCAATACCTGGAATAATAAGGCCAACTACCTAGAGAAGATTGCCAGCCGGGAAATTGATCCCGAAGACCTTGAAGAGAAACAACGCCTGCATGAAGAAAAAGTAGATGCATATCGTTTGAAGAATCCGGATGAGAGTGAACATCGTCTTCAATCGGTTTATTACTTATTGCGTGTCAAAAAGGGAATTCGCAGTATTACGGCTTTAGGTATTTTATTTAAGACGACTTTTATTCGTCAAAATGGCTTTACCTTTGATGAAAACTATCGTTATTACAGCGATATGACATTCTTATGTCCGGTATTAGATCGTTTAACTTCGCAAGTTCGCGTGGAAGATGCCATTTATGTGAAACGAAAACACAACGATCCAATTAACTATCCGGCTTTATCGCAAGAAGAGAGCGATGATCGTTTTGAAGAACGTTGTAAAGCTGTTGAAACGACGCGTTCTTTGATTGATGAAAATGGAATTGTTCGGTATTATTTGGACTTTAAATTGATTCATTTCTTTACTCGAAGCATGTCGAAACGCTTGCGTCGTAGTCAAGATGAGAGATGGCGTAATGAATACTTTACGATGATTATTCCATATATTGAAAAATGTCGTCCAGATGTATTGGATGAATTATCCCGGAATAATGCGAAGATGGTAAGAGCTTTATTAAACCATGATTTAAAGGGTGTTCAGAAACAAGTTCGCTGGGTTTTAGGTAAAAAGAAATTCAAAAAGATGTTAAAGAATAAGAATACGGCCTATAAGCTGGCATATTTCCATCGTTATTTAAAACAACCGGTGAAAGAGAATGTAATTTTATTTGAAACCTTTATGGCGAAGAATTACAGTGACTCGCCTAAATATATTTATGAATATATTGCCCAAAATCATCCCGAATATGAATGTGTCTGGGCTATCAATGATGGAGCTAAGATTCCATATGGTGCCAAAACGGTGAAACGTTTTAGTTTCCAATATGCCTACTATTTAGCGGTATCGAAATACTTGGTCTTTAATGTGCGACCACCACTATGGTATCGCAAGCGGGAAGAACAAGTCTTCTTAGAGACTTGGCATGGAACGCCATTAAAGCGTTTGGTTTTTGATCAAGAAGAAGTCACAAGTGCTTCGCCAAAATATAAACAACAATTCTACCGGCAAAGAAAAGACTGGGATTTCTTAGTTAGTGCCAATCCATTTAGTACGAAGACATTCCGTAGCTGTTTCCTTTATGAAGGGGAGATGTTGGAATATGGATATCCTAGAAATGATATTTTATATTGGCCAAATAAAGATGAAATTGCCCAACAACTAAAAGAAAAATTAGGTATTCCTAAAGATAAGAAGACAATTCTTTATGCACCAACTTGGCGAGATGACCAACACTATGGTTCGGGTCAATATAAGTTTGAACTAGCTTTGGATTTGAAGTTGATGAAAGAACGATTGCAGGATGACTATGTAGTCTTATTGCGTACGCATCATTATATTTCGGATCATATTGATGTCAGTGGCTTAGGAGATTTTGTGATCAACTTGAGTTCATACGATGATATTTCAGAAATCTATTTGATCAGTGATATCTGTATTACCGATTATTCGAGTGTGTTCTTTGACTATGCCAATTTAAAACGACCAATTTTGTTCTATACCTATGATTTTGATAAGTATAAGAACCAGTTGCGAGGTTTCTATATTGATATGAATACGGAAGTGCCAGGACCACTTTTATATACTTCTGAACAAGTGGTACAGGCTATTGAAGATATTGATGAAATCACGGAAGAATACAAAGAGCGATATGATCAATTCTATGATCGTTTCTGCTGTTATGATGACGGCCATGCTTCTGAGCATGTAGCCGAAGCAATGTTAGCGAAGAAGTAGAGGGTGAAGATATGGCGACCAATCGGACATGGAAACAAAATTTAATTCGACACGCAAAGCGAATGGCGATTCGTTGTTTTAAATGCGTGTATTTGGTTATGCAAAAAACGGTTTCTGTGGATGATAAAACGGTGATTTTTATTGCCTTTCATGGTCGCGGCTATACCGATAATCCCAAATATATTCATCAAGAAATGTTGCGACAAGCTCGTTTTGATGACTATAAGATGGTGTGGCCCGTAAAGAAGCCAAAACAAACATCGATTGAAAGAGCGGTTGTGATTCGTTATAACTCTTTGCGTTATTTCTATTATATGTGCAAGGCAAAATATTGGATTGTGAACTGCAAGTTGCCAAAACATATTCAAAAGAAAGACAGTCAGGTCTATCTTCAGACTTGGCATGGTACGCCATTAAAGCGCTTGGCTCATGATATTGTGGAAGTGGAAAAACAGACCTTCTATCGTAGTGGGATGAGTCGACAACAGATGACCAATACCTATGATGATGATGTCGCAAAATATAATTATATGATTGCCCCAAATCCTTTTAGTTTTGAAGTCTTCCAAAGTGCTTTTCGTATCAATCCAGAGCGTTTGATTAAAACAGGTTATCCTAGAAATGACTTTTTAACGAATATTACTTTGGAAGAAATCGATGCGATTAAAAAGCGTTTTGCGATTCCTAAGGATAAAAAGGTTTTATTATATGCACCTACATGGCGAGATAATTCCTATAATACCAGAGGTTATACCTTTGAATTAAAAGCTAATTTCCATCGCTGGAAAGAAGTATTAGGGGATGAATACATTGTCTTATTTAAACCACATTATTTGATTATCAATAAATTTGAAGGTGATGAATCTTTAAAAGATTTTGTGATCAGTGTGGATGCCAATGCGGATATCAATGATCTCTATGTGATCAGTGATGTTCTAGTCACCGATTATTCGAGTGTTTTCTTTGATTATGCCAACTTAAATCGTCCAATGTACTTCTATATGTTTGACTTAGAAGAATATGCGGATGAATTACGAGGCTTCTATTTTGATATCTATGAAACGATGCCTGGGGATATCATTGAAAACGAAGAAGACTTGTTGAAAAAAATCAAAGCAGGACACTATGACTATCAAAAGCTGGAAGCCTTTAATCAACGCTTTAATGGCTGGCAAGATGGTCATGCTACCCAACGGGTTTTAGATATTGTATTTGGAAAGGAAGCGTAAGATGTCCCTTTCAAAATGGATTTTAAATATTGCTCTGACGATTGTGGATCTTTGTACCTTTTGGATCAAACCCCAAGCCAATCGCATTACCTTTGTCTCTTTGACCCAGGAACATTTAAGCAGTGATTTTAAGTTATTGTATGAGGCTTTGGAAGCGGAAAAGAAATATGATATTCATACGAATTTGCTGGTATTTAAACAGTCAATTACTGGGAAGATGCATTATTTTCTGAATTGTTTAAAACAGTTAGTAGAATATAAGAAATCTCGTTTAGTCATTTTAAATGACAACAATTACGTGATTTCTCATAAGAAGCCAAAAACTTGTAAGGTTGTTCAAGTCTGGCATGCGTGTGGGGCAATAAAAAAATTTGGTAATGAAATTCAAAGAGAGTATCCCATTCGAAATTATGATGCCGTCTTTGCGAATGCACCTGCTTGGAAAGAAGTCTATAGTCGCTCTTTTGGTGTAAAACCAGATCAAGTCTATGTGACAGGTATGCCAAGAACGGATCTTTTATTGCAGGAAAAAGAAAACAATTTTTTTAAACGACATCCGCAATGTAAAGGAAAGAAGCTGGCTTTATATGCGCCGACATTCCGAGGCAATATCATTCATGGTTTTCAAGTGATTTCCTTTGATATGAAAAAGGTCCAGGAAAGTTTAGATGACTGGATCATTCTCTATAAATTTCATCCCCTTTTAGGTGATATTCAAGTAGAGAATTGCCAGGCTATCAATGTCAATCAAGAAGATTTGTATGAATTAATGCAGGTCAGTGATTGTATTATTTCGGATTATTCTTCGGTGATTTTGGATTATTCACTACTAAAAAAACCGATTCTTGGATATATTCCGGATTATCAAAGTTATTCAGAAAAAATTGGACTGAATCTTTCTTTAGAAGAATATCCGGGTCCGATTTGTACCGATGAGGATGAAATTGTTGCCGCTCTACAAGATCTATCAAGTTATGATTTCCAAAAAGAACAACGTTTTCAAGAAAAATATATGATTTACACCGATGGAAAGAATACCCAGCGCTGTGTACAATGTATCAATCAATGGATGGATTCTGATGTTTAGTCAGAATCTTTTTTAGTTTTCGTAGAAATTATTTTGAATAAAGGCATCAAATAAAGGCAGGGTCAGAGTGATGTGGCTGCGTTCACTTCCATCAATTAAACCTTTTTGAATCAAGCGTTTGCGGTAAGGGTTGAATTGATTGGTCGTCATGGATAGGGTTTTACGGATGTCAATAATGGCATCGGATGGTGTTTTTACCATGGCTACAAGGACTTTTTTATCAATGGCGGAACATTCACTCCACATCTTTTCATAGACGTATTCTTCTAAGTATTGTTGAAATTCTGGTAGGGCTTTTTGATAATCTCCATTATATTTCCATGTGAGATAGCCCAACACTTGAAAGGCAAAGGAATAACCTTTAGTAAGTTGTGCCATATGGCGTGCTTGTACTTCATCGCAATGAAAATTATTTTGGTAATTGTGGGCAATGGCTGAAAGGTTTAAAGCTTTTAAATGAATTTTGGGTGCCCGATACAAAAAGGTTAAAGTTTTTTCGTTCTGTATCTCATAGATGTTTTGATACAGACCTGTCATCAAAAGGAAGATAGGTAGATCTTGACGAATGAGAATCTGAAAAGCACTCGCATATTCACGAATCTGTTGGGTATTGGTCACTTCATCAATGGATACTAAAACACGTTTTCCTTTTTTCTTTAGACTTTCTAACATTTTTGAAAGAGCGGTTTCGATATCGGTAATCGGTGGTGTATTTTTGATTTCTACACCAATGTGAAAAAAGGATAAATTGATTTGGGCCTGATAAAAGATTTGTGACAGTTCGGGATTGCTGCTTAGTTTTGCGGCAAGACCAAGTAATAAATCTCGTTCCGGATTGAGTTCAACACAGATCCACTGTTTATCTTTTTTGAGTTGGTTTAGAACATTGGTCATAAAAACGGTCTTTCCTGCGCCTCTTACACCCGTAATCATCGCAATCTGTTGGGATGGTGGTGTAGCACTAAAAGATTCAATGATTTCGTTTTCAGTTTGCATCCGAGAGATGATTTCGGAAGGTTCTTTACCAAATAATAAAGTATAGGGATTGCTTTTCATATATAGCCTCTTTTTACTGTCGTTTACTGTTTTTAATTATTTTTACTGTCGTTTACTGTTCTTTACTGTTCTAAAATTATTTTACTGTTGTTTACTGTTTGGCGCAAGAGTTAAATATGAAAGAAAATGAAAATTATTTTGAAAATAAAATGAAAGATATGCTATAATGCGCTTATCGTAGAAGTTATCAGGATGACTGGTAATGGAGATACTCTGGAGAATCTCGTAATGAGTACCGAAGGGGCAAGTGGAAACACGAAACTCTCAGGTCAAAGGACAGAGCTGCTTAGATTTGAAGGCGAGTCGGATTCTCTTAGTAGAGTTCGGCTTTTTTTGTTTTCAAGGAGGAGAAGAAGATGGATGCAATGAAGATTGCCAATGGACTTCCGATGTGGATCGCATGTGGAATTCCGGTATGTATGGTTTTGATCCAAGCCATTACATTTTTTAAAAAAGCTTATGCGGCAGGAGAAAAAGTGGACTTAACGAAAGGACAGATGAAGGAAGCCATTCGCAGTGCGGCCATTACTTCGATTGGTCCTTCGATCGTTGTTTTATCAGGAATGTTGTCTTTATTGATTACTGTAGGTGGACCGGTTGCCTGGATGCGCTTGTCTTTGATTGGTTCGGTTATGTTTGAATCGACTGCAGCTAATATGGGAACCAGTGCTGTAGGGGTTGATTTAGGCGTGGATAAAATGACTCCAGAAGCATTGACAATGGCTATTTGGACGATGATTATTGGAGCCATTGGCTGGGTTTTATTTGCGACCTTTGCGTCAAGCCGGATGGGAAAGATTGAAAAGAAGATGTCAGGAAATAACACCAAACGATTAACGATGATTTCAGCAGCTGCTGTGATTGGGGTGTTTAGTGCAACATCAGCCAGCCATTTGGTTCGTTTGGATAAAAACTCAATTGCCTGTGTTTTAGGGGCATTGATTATGGCTTTCATGATGTATCTGACTGAGAAATTTCATATGAAGCGATTAAAAGAATGGAATCTAACGATTGCGATACTTGGTGCCATGATTATTACAGCTTGTATCTAGGAGGAGCAAAGAATGAAAAACTTTTATGAAAAAGAATATTTACCGACGATGCATCGCATTGGAAAAACGACAGGGTATTTAGGGGCACTCTTATCGTTTGTGCCAGCTTTAGTTCTAGCCTTGGTCTATGGTTTATTGCCAAATTGGGCAGCTTTAGTGACTTCAGTTATTGCCGCTGTTTCTGCTTTTGGCATCTTATGGTTTGTGGAACCTATTTCTTACTTTGCGGTATTGGGTCCAGTAGGAACCTATATGGCTTTTCTATCAGGGAATATTTCCAACATGCGCTTGCCTTGTGCCAGTATGGCGCAAGTGGCCGCAAATGTGGAACCAGGAACCGAAAAAGGTTCGATTATCGCAACGTTAGGAATGGCGGTATCGATTGTCATCAATGTTTCAGTCTTAACGATTGGTGTGATTCTAGGTAGCAGTATTTTATCCAAACTACCTGCTTCTTTTACCAATGCCTTGAACTATTTATTACCAGCTTTATTTGGGGCTTTGTTGATGCAGTTTGCCTTGAAACAAAAGAAGTTAAGTGTGACAATGGTCGTTTTTGCGATTTTAATGAATGTTGCCATTAAAGCAGGGGTATTTACCTGGTTACCAGGTTCAGCGAATTATTTAGGAACTTTATCTTGTGTTTTTGTGGCAATCTTCTTAAATTTAAAAGTGTTTAGTAAGAAGGAAGGGTAAATATGGCAAAAGAAGAAATATTTCAAGAAGTAGATCAGCTTAAAGAGGTCTTACATAAAAGTGTAAAGACAATCTTTGCCCATCCAGAAACAGGTGGAAAGGAAATTTTTTCGGCGAACTATTTTCGTTCTGAATTAGAAAAAGAAGGCTTTACGATTCATAATACAGACAAGATGGAACATACCTTCTATGCTGAATACGGACAAGGAAAACCGGTGATTGCGATTTTAGGAGAATATGATGCCTTACCAGGTTTATCCCAAAAACCATGTGGTCATAAAGAAGCGGTAGAAGAAGGTCAACCAGGACATGGTTGTGGGCATAATTTATTAGGTTCTGCAGCTCTAGTTGGGGCCATTGCATCTAAACGATATTTAGAAAAGAATAAAAAGACCGGTACGATTCGTTTTTATGGCTGTCCTGAAGAAGAATTGTTGTCAGGAAAAGTAAAGATGATTCGTTTAGGTATGTTTGATGGCTGTGATTTAGCGTTAAGTTGGCATCCCATGGATTTTAACTGTACTTTTGAAGAATCGTATCTTGCCAATGTTTCGGTACGCTTTGTCTTCCATGGCAAAACCGCCCATGCCGCTGTTGCCCCATGGCAGGGAAGAAGTGCTTTAGATGCTGTAGAATTGATGAATGTAGGGGTAAATTATTTACGCGAACATATCATTGATTCAGCTAGAGTACACTATAGTACAAGTTGTGTAGATACACCGCCAAATGTTGTGCCAGATCTAGCGAGCTCCTGGTATTTTATTCGCGCCCCACATATGGCTGATGTGCTTTCGATTCTAGAAAGAGTGAAAAAAGTTGCCCAAGGAGCAGCAATGATGACAGAAACTTCGGTAGATATTGATGTAGAGTATGGTTGTTGGGAAATGAAACGTTCGAAATCTATGACGGATGTTTGTTTCGAAAACTTACAAGCAGCCCCTTCTATTGAATTCACAGAAGATGAATTAGAATTTGCGAAAGCGCTGCAAGCTACTCTTAGTCCTCAAACTGTGGCTAGTAAAGAAGCGTTATATGGTGTAAAAGATTGTGCCATGGCTACAGAAACCTCAGATCGTGATTTCTGGCAACGTTGCTACATGACCGCAAGTACAGATACGGGAGATGTTAGCTATCAAATGCCAATGTCAGCTTTTACGACATCTTGTTGGCCAGTTGGGGTTGTTCCGCATACTTGGCAAGCAGCTGCTGGTTCAGGGGCTTCGATTGGAGAAAAAGGTGCACTACATGCAGCCTATGTCTTAGCTGGACAAGCTTTTGACTTCTTAAATCATCCGGAACTTATTGAAAAAGCACAAAAAGAATTCGATGCAAACCAAAGTATTCAATATCAATCAATATTAAATCATTTTGAATAGATGTGGTGAAACCACATCTTTTTGTATCACTTACCTTTATAAAATGAATCTGTAGTTATTTAGAATGTATATTCATAAACTGAATGAAAATCCTTAGAATTCCGGCATAGAATGGAAACAGAAATGGAGGAAGTATCATGTTTGGTTTATTTAAGAACAAAAATAATTTTTTAAGTCCCATTAGTGGAGAAATTATTCCCGTTGAAGAAGTAAACGATCCCATCTTTTCACAAAAGATGATGGGAACGGGATTTGCGATTGTCCCAACGACTAATGCGATTTATGCACCTTTTAATGCAGAAGTCGTTACAGTTTTCCCTACGGCTCATGCGTATGGATTAAAGAGTAAAAACGGAGTGGAAGTCATTATCCATATTGGAATTGATACCGTTGAATTAAAAGGGGAAGGTTTTACTTCTAAAGTGATAAAAGGTGATCAAGTTAAAGCGGGTGACTTAATTGCCGAAGTGGATATGGATTTCTTGAAAAAACAAGGCAAAGATTGCACTTGTATCATTGTATTCCCAAATAAAGAAACAATTGAAATTGCACATCCACATACAAATGTTGAAGCAAAACAAGATCAAATTATCAAAATTAGTAAATAATTATCCAGAAAATGAATATAGAACCAAATTCAAGGCAGTGCATTGTGAGAGGAAAAATGGAGTGCTATGATTTGGCCGAACTGAGAGAAGTTCACTACAAAAATATAATTTATAGAGGTACGTAAGATGAAAGTTGATGTAAAAAGAATTCAAAAAGATATTGAAACTTTAGCGACATTTAATGAAACTCCTGGTTGTGGAGTAACAAGATCTTCTTATACAAAAGAAGACCGAATGGCAAGAGAATATTTAATTTCCGAAATGGAAAAGATTGGCTTAACAGTTTATGAAGATGGTATGTCCACTTTATTTGGTCGTCGTGAAGGTAAGTTAAAAGATGCTCCTTGTGTTATGTTAGGATCACATTATGATACGGTTTATCATGCCGGTGCTTTTGATGGAGTTGCTGGTTCTGTATCTGCATTGGAAGTAATGCGTGTTTTAACGGAAAATGATTTTGCGAATGATTATCCATTAGAGTTGATCTTAATGAATGCCGAAGAAGGTTTCACATTTGGACCTAGTACCGGTGTTACAAACTCTAGAGCAATGATGGGAACTCTTACTTATCATGAATTGGAAACAAGAAAGAATCGTTTTGGACAAACGAAATTAGAAGCCCTTCGTGCTTATGGTGTAGAACCAGATTTGGAAAAAGCTAAAAGAGATCCAAAGACGATTAAAAACTTCCTAGAATTGCATATTGAACAAGGACCTGTTTTGGATCGAGAAAATATTGAAGTTGGATTGATTAAATACTTAGCTGGTATTGGTCGTTATACAATTAAATTCTATGGAAAAACAGCGGATTCTACAGAATTGATGAGTAAACGAAAAGATGCTTTAGTCGGCGCTTCTTACTTTATTGAAAAATTTAATAAAGTTATGAATACTTTTGGCGATGAAGCAACTGGAATGGTTGGACAATTACAAATTGTTCCAAACTCTAACCAATTTGTTCCTGAATATGTAGAAGGAAAAATTGAAATTCGTACTTTCACAAAAGAAGTTGTTAACAATAATGATTTCAACAAGATTATTTTAGATTTGTTGGATGAAGTGACAAAAGAATATGGCATTAAGACAGAAATGGAAGAAATTCGTCGTATTAACTATCCAAACCCTACAGGACCAAGTATCATGAATTACGAAAACGTAGAGAAGATGGAGAAAATCTGCAAGGACTTAGGATATTCTTGCAAACAGATGAACCAGGGAACTGGACATGATTCCATGATTATGGCAGATTATGTAGATACAAATATGATCTATGTACCTAGTCGCCATGGTGGTGTATCCCATTGCCCAGAAGAATGGACGGATTATACCGATATTGAAAAAGGTGCTAACGTATTATTAGAGTTAGTTAAAGATTTATCTACAAAGTAGAAATATTGGTAGTTTGAAGAAGGAAACTTCTTTGAACTACTTTTTTTGTTTCCCGAATTGTCAAGTCAATTGCAACACGGTAGAATAGTAGACTTCATATGGTGTTTTATATCCAAGACATTTTCTAGGTCTCTT
>OGYY01000077.1_pt1 | contig 94754 bp, 81 predicted proteins | sample 1576671 | NCBI WGS metagenome assembly OGYY01 (sample SAMEA3541593, study PRJEB24748) | human gut metagenome | biome: human gut; feature: human-associated habitat; material: faeces | place: China | collected 2012 | reverse complement strand
GCCGTCACACCGGCGGGCAGGGCAGGGGACAGCGCCTCGGCCTTAGCCCAGCCCGCGGCGGGCACGGCAGGCAGTGCCGCCGACGCCGGGGCATAATTCACGCCCAGCGGATTCCAGGTGGAAACCGGGAGGCGGTTCATGGTTGTAGTCATATATATCACCTTAAACTCAATGCTAAGGCTTCCCCCTCGGGGGAAGCTGTCCGCGAAGCGGACTGATGAGGGCAAAGCTTGCGGCAGTGACCCATTAACGGGCAATCATGGCAAACGCGCCCCTCATCCGGCCTCGGGCGGGGCCTCGGCCATCTTCCCCCATCGGGGGGAAGGCTTACAATCAGCCAATGCTTCCCTTCATCTCCAGATGAATCAGGTTGTTCATCTCCACCGCATATTCCAGCGGCAGCTCCTTGGCGATGGGCTCGGCAAAGCCGCCGACGATCAGGGCGCGGGCGTCCTCCTCGGTCATGCCGCGGCTCATCAGGTAGAAGATGGCCTCCTCGCTGATGCGCCCGATCTTGGCCTCGTGGCCGACGTCCACGGCATCACAGCGGATGTCCATGGCCGGGATCGTGTCGGAGCGGCTGCGGTCATCCAGCATCAGGGATTCACAGCTCACGCTGGACTTGCTGCCCTTGGCGTTCGGCAGCACAACGACGGACGAGCGGAAGTTCGACACGCCGCCGTCGCGGGCAATGCTCTTGGTGGAAATATGGCTCGTCGTGTTCGGCGCGGCGTGCACGACCTTGGCACCGGTGTCCAGATCCTGCCCGGCGCCGGCAAACGTGATGCCGGTGAACTCCATGCGGGCACCCTCGCCCTGCAGGACGCTCATCGGGTACAGGCAGCCCGTGTGGGAGCCGAACGAGCCGGAGACCCACTCGATCGTGCCGCCCTTTTCGACCCGCGCACGCTTGGTGTTCAGGTTGTACATATTCTTGGACCAGTTTTCAATCGTGGAGTAGCGCACGCGCGCACCCTCACCGACGAAAATCTCGACGCAGCCTGCGTGCAGGTTGGCGACGTTGTACTTCGGGGCCGAGCAGCCCTCGATAAAGTGCAGGTATGCGCCCTTGTCCACGATAATCAGGGTGTGCTCGAACTGGCCCGCGCCGGGGGCGTTCAGGCGGAAGTAGGACTGCAGGGGAATGTCCACATGCACGCCCGCCGGGACGTAGACGAAGGAACCGCCGCTCCACACAGCGCCGTGCAGCGCCGCAAACTTGTGGTCCGTGGGGGGCACGCACTTCATGAAGTGCTCCTTCACCATGTCGGCGTAGGGGCCGGTCAGGGCGCTCTCCATATCGGTGTAGACGACGCCCTGCGCGGCGACCTCCTCCTTGACGTTGTGGTAAACGACCTCGGAGTCGTACTGTGCGCCGACGCCCGCCAGGCTCGAGCGCTCGGCCTGCGGAATGCCCAGACGCTCAAACGTGTTCTTGATGTCATCGGGCACTTCGCTCCACTTGCCGCGCATCTCGGTGTTGGGGCGCACGTATGTGACGATATTGCGCATGTCCAGCCCCTCCAGGGACGGGCCCCAGTTGGGAATGGACGCTTTGTTGTAAATGTCCAGCGCCTTCAGGCGGAATTCACGCATCCAGTCGGGATCGTGCTTTTCTTTAGAGATCTGCTCCACGATCTCTGCCGTCAGGCCGGAGCTGACCTCAAACGCCGCGTTGACCTTGTCCTTGATGTCGTAGACACTGCGGTCAATCTCGGCGACCTCAGTCTTTTCAGTCTCGAAGGCTCTCATTTGGCTTCGTCCTCCTTCAGCGCGGTGAAGCCTTCCTCAATGATCTCATTGACGAGGCTGCCGTCGCCGGTGCGGACAATGCGGGCGTCGTCCAGCACATGGACGTAATCGACCTGCAGACCTTCCAGGATCTTGGCGTTGTGGGTGATGATGATGAGGGCGTTGTCCGCGTTGTGGTACGCCTTGATGCCGCTGGCAACGGTCTTGACCGCGTCAACGTCGAGGCCGGAGTCGGTCTCATCCAGCAGGGCCAGCGCGGGCTTGAGCATGAGCAGCTGCAAAATCTCAGCCTTCTTCTTCTCACCGCCGGAGAAGCCGACGTTCAGATAGCGGTCCGCGTAGGACGGGTCCATGTTCAGGGCCTCCATCTGGGCGGCCATCTCGCGGCGGAACTTCATGACCTTGACGGGCTTGCCGGTCACAGCACCGGCAGCCGTGCGCAGAAAGCTCTCCAGCGTGATGCCGGGGATCTCCTCCGGCGTCTGGAAGGACAGGAACATACCCGCGCGGGCGCGCACGTCGGCGGTCTCGTGGGTGATGTCCTGCCCGCGGAAGATGATCTGACCGCGGGTGACGGTGTAGCGGGGATCGCCCATCAGGGCGCTCATCAGGGTGGACTTGCCGGCACCGTTGTGACCCATCAGAACGTGGGTCTCACCGGCGTTCACCGTCAGGTTCAATCCGTCGAGAAGGACCTTATTTTCCTCACCGACGACGACCTGTAAATCTTTGACTTCCAGCAGCGGGCTGCTCATGGAAAAAACACCTCCAAGTGGTATAACCGGGCTTTTGGGCACAAGTGTCCCCCGGATAGTTTTGCTCTACCGAACTATACTATACTATTTTTATAGGGATTGCAAGAGGGGAACGCAAGAAATTGACACAGAACGATGAAATCGGCCAATTTTCAGCCGATTCGGGGCAAAACAAAAAGGCTCGAAGCGAATGCTTCAAGCCTTGATGGCTGCCCCAGTCCGACTTGAACGGACGACACCCTGATTAACAGTCAGGTGCTCTAACCAACTGAGCTATGGGGCAATATTCAATTGCTGTCGCCGTCAGACGACTTTTATAGTATAGCAACCTCGAGCGCCATTGTCAAGTGGATTTGCGAAAAAAGTTGAAAAAGTTGAAAAAAGCTGCTCTGCCGCGGCGAGCTCCGATTTATCAAAACGACAGCCGCATCTGGTGCCACGCGGCATTTCCATGGGTGGATTTGTCCGTCACACCCTCATCCTGAAACCCGAATTTTGCGTAGTAGGGGAGCAGCCGCTCCTTGCAGGTCAGCACAAGCCCCTTGCGGCCCTGCTGCCTGGCATCGGCAACGGCCCGGCGGAGCAGCTGCCCCGCGTAGCCGTGCCTGCGGTACTCCGGCAGCGTGTTGACGCCGAAGATCATCTGCCATGCGCCCTGCTCGTTGTGCAGGGCGGCGTCCTCGTACATCACATCCGTCAGGTCCGGCTCGTCCGTGACAAAGCCGTCCACAAAGGCAAGCAGCTTATCCCCCTCATACAGCAGCCAGAAGTGATTGCCGTAATACTGCACTCTGTCGATAAATTCCTTCTCTGTCGCGGCCTCTGCGGGCGGAAAGCATGCCGTCTCCACAGCGGTCAGTGCGGCAATATCCTTCCGGGAAGCGTGCTTTATAACCATGCGTTGTTCCTCCTGGGGGCATAAGCTCTTACCCCTCTGCTATACCACAAAGGCATCGGCCACCGGGCGTTTCAATACTTGAGAAAGAACTTGTTTACTTTTGCCCGTAATAAGCGTTGGGGCCGTGCTTTCTCATAAAATGCTTGTCCAGCACATGCTGCGGCGCGGGCAGGGCACCGGGGTCGATGGTCAGGGTCAGGATCGCCATGCGGGCGACCTCCTCGAGCACAACGGCGTGGTATACGGCCTGCGCGGCATTCTTGCCCCAGGTGAAGGGGCCGTGGCTGGCGCAGAGCACACCGGGCACATACAGCGGGTCGATGCCGCGGGCTTTGAACGTCTCGACGATGACCTTGCCGGTGTTCTTCTCGTAATCCTCGTCGATTTCCTCCGGCGTCAGCTCCCGCGTGCAGGGGACAGGGCCGTAAAAGTAATCGGCGTGGGTGGTGCCGAAGGCGGGCAGGTCGCGCCGCGCCTGGGCAAAGGCCACTGCGTGGGTCGAGTGGGTGTGTACGATGCCGCCCAACTGCGGGAAGGCCCGGTACAGCTCGAGATGCGTTTTGGTGTCGCTGCTGGGGTTCAAATCGCCCTCGACCTTGTTGCCGTTCAAATCCATGACAACGAGCATTTCCGGTGTAAGTTCGTCATATTCCACGCCGGACGGCTTGATGACAAACAGGCCCTTCTCGCGGTCAATGCCCGAGACATTTCCCCAGGTGTAGGTTACAAGTCCTCGGCGGGGCAATTCCATGTTGGCTTCATAAACTTGCTGCTTTAATGCTTCCAGCATAGGTTATCCTTTCTGCTTTAACGCTAAATCGTTCAAGAACAGCTGTTGTTCCGGACTTTCCGCCGCTGGCTGGCGTTGACCGGCAGCCGGCGCATGCAAGCCCTTATTTTACAACGGCGCGTTCGGCTTTCAGCGCGGTTTGGTATTGGGTCAAAAAGGCGGCAAACCCGGACTGCTCGGCAGGGTCGGGGAACAGGGTCGTGCTTTGGGCGTCGGCAAAAACGCAGCGGTTCAAATACGCGGCCAGCGTTTCGCCGTCGGCGCGGTGCAGACGATACGCAGCCAGCAGGGCCATGCCGTAGGAACCGCCCTCACCGGCTGTTTCCATGCAGGTCACAGGCGCACCCGCCGCCGCAGCCAGATACCGCTGGGCCACGCCCGGCGTTTTGAAGATGCCGCCGTGGCCGAGCAGGGTATTCACAGCCACATTTTCTTTGCGCAGAATTTCCAGCCCCATCGCCAACGTGGCAAAGGCAGAATAGATGTTGGCGCGCATAAAGTTGGCCAGTGTAAACGCACTGTCCGGGCGGCGCAGCAGCAGGGGGACGCCCGCGTCCAAGTGGGTGACGCTCTCACCGGAAATGTAGTTGATGGGCGTGATGCCGCCGCAGTCAGGCGCACCGTGCAGCGATTCGTTAAACAGGAGGGTAAACAACGCACCTTTGTCGATGTTTGCTCCACACAGTGCCGCGCTCTCGGCCAGCAGATCGACCCAGGCGTTCAAATCGCTGGTGCAGTTGTTGCAGTGGACCATGGCGACCGCCGCGCCGTCGGGGGTCGTGACCATGTCGATTTCCGGGTAGACCTTGGACAGCGGCTTTTCCAGGACGACCATGGCAAAAATGCTGGTGCCTGCGCTGACATTGCCGGTGCGCGGGGCGACACTGTTTGTTGCCACCATGCCGGTGCCGGCGTCGCCCTCCGGTGGGCAGAACGGTATGCCGGGCTGCAGCGTGCCGGTGGGGTCGAGCCGCTTCGCCCCCTCGACGGTCAGCATACCGGCGTCCTCGCCTGCGGGCAAAACGGTAGGCAGCAGTTTGACAAGATCCACGGGGCAGCCTTGCTTGTCTGCCAGTGCGTTAAATTTTGCGAGCATTGCGGTATCATACCCGCCGGTGGTGCTGTCAATCGGGAACATGCCGCTGGCATCGCCTTCGCCCAGCACCTTGCGCCCGGTCAGCTGCCAGTGTACATAGCCTGCCAGCGTGGTGAAAAAGTCCAGCTGCGGCAGGTGTGGCTCGCGGTTCAGCATGGCTTGGTACAGGTGTGCTGCGCTCCACCGCTGCGGGATGTTGAACCCGAACGCCGAGGTCAACTCTTCTGCTGCCGCGCCGGTCATCGTGTTGCGCCATGTGCGGAACGGTACCAGCAGTTTGCCCGCAGCATCAAACGCCAGATACCCATGCATCATAGCCGAAACGCCAATGCACCCCACTGTGGTCAGCGGCTGGCCACACTTGGCCAGCACATCCGCAGCCAATGCCGCGTAGGCAGCCTGCACACCCTGCCAGACTTCCTCCAGCGGGTAGGTCCAGATGCCGTTTTCCAGCCGGTTCTCCCAGGTGAAATCGCCCTGGGCCACAGGCTTGCAGGTATCGCCCACCAGCACAGCTTTGATGCGGGTGGAACCCAACTCAATGCCGAGAGAACACTGCTTTAAGTCAATCATAGGAATCCTCCTTGACAAAATAAAGGATGGTCTTTATCATAAAACTATCTTAATGTTCGGAAAGGAGCGCACCCATGGGAACCGTTTTCAATAAAAAGGAGCTTTTGGTCCTCTTGCAGGATTTTCACTGCCTTACGGGGCTGCGCTCCGCCGTTTTTGATTCGTATGGAATCGAAGTGCTTGCCTATCCGCCGGAACTGCCAGCTTATTGCCGCTTGATCCGCAGTGTGCCTGATGGTAAGACCGGCTGTTACCTGTGTGACCAGGCGGCTTGCCGCAAGGCAACGCGGCAAAAGCAGACGATCATCTACCCCTGCCATGCGGGGTTGATCGAAGTGATCACGCCGGTCCAAATCGATGGTGCTGTTGTGGGCTTTTTGCTGTTGAGCCACATTGTACAGGGGGCCGATGAGCAGAGCGAGTGGAGCTATGCGCAAAAATGCTGCTCGGCTTACGCAATTGATAAAACGGCACTGCAAAAAGCCTATAATGCCTTGCCGCGCACGCCCTATCCGGTGCTGAAATCAGCAGCGGATCTGCTGGCTTTGGCGGCGGCTGCATTGTACCAAAAGGGGCTGACGCGGCTGACAGCGGGCAGTGCGCAGGAAAAGCTGAGCCGCTACCTGGCGGAACATCTGGATGAGACATTGACAAACGAAACGATCTGCCGTGATCTTTCGTTAAGCCGTACCGGGCTGTACTATCTTTCCCGGCAGCTCTATGGCTGCGGCATCAACGAGCAGATCACGCACCTGCGCATCCAAAAAGCGATGAAGCTTCTTTGCGATACGAATCTGTCCAATGCACAGATCTGCCAGCAGATCGGATTCCTGGATGACAATTACTTTTATCGTGTTTTCCGTAAACAAACCGGTCTGACACCACGCCAGTACCGTGATTCTATCTTAGCAGATACAGCAAAGACTGAGTAGAGACGATTGTTTTCAATACTGGATTATTGTTCAAACAGTTCTGAGGGAAGCGGCAATATTGAATTGTCGCCGGTGACGTGCTATAATAAACCCACACACGGTAAGCCGGCACGGCGCAATTTTGACCGCTGCCTTACGGAAAATTCGCAGCTGCGGAGTATAAACTGCTATGAAAAAATATAAGATCGCGGTGGCCGGGACCGGCTATGTGGGGCTTTCGATTGCCACGCTGCTTTCCCAGCACCATCATGTGACGGCGGTGGATATCCTGCCGGAAAAGGTCGCATTGATCAACGCGCAAATCGCCGATCCGGGATGATTACATCGAGAAATATCTGGCTGAGAAAGAGCTGGATCTGACCGCTACGCTGGACGCAAAGGCAGCTTACACCGATGCGGACTTTGTTGTCATCGCTGCACCCACCAACTACGACAGCCAGACCCAGCACTTTGACACCTCTGCAGTGGAGGCAGTCATCCGCCTTGTCACGGATGTCAATCCAAATGCCGTCATGGTCATCAAATCGACGATTCCCGTGGGCTACACGGTGTCGGTGCGGGAAAGGCTCGGCAGCCGGAACATCCTGTTCAGCCCGGAATTTCTGCGGGAGTCCAAGGCCCTGTATGACAACCTCTACCCGTCCCGCATCATCGTCGGCACCGACCCGGAGGATGCGCACCTTGTCGCAGCCGCCCACGAATTTGCGGCACTGCTGCAAGAGGGGGCCATCAAGGAGAACATTGATACGCTCTTCATGGGCTTTACCGAGGCCGAGGCCGTCAAGCTGTTCGCCAACACCTATCTGGCGCTGCGCGTTGCCTATTTCAATGAGCTGGATACCTACGCGGAGAGCAAGGGCCTGAGCACGAAGCAGATCATTGACGGCGTATGTCTTGACCCGCGCATCGGCAGCCATTACAATAACCCCAGCTTCGGTTACGGCGGCTACTGCCTGCCCAAGGACACGAAGCAGCTGCTGGCAAACTACGCCGATGTGCCGGAAAATCTCATCGAGGCCATTGTGGAGTCCAACCGCACCCGCAAGGACTTCATCGCTGACCGCGTGCTGAAGCTGGCCGGGTACTACGGCTACGATCAGGAAAATGAGTTTGACGAAAGCCGCGAAAGGCCCGTCACGATCGGCGTCTACCGCCTGACGATGAAGAGCAACAGCGACAACTTCCGCCAAAGCTCAATTCAGGGTGTCATGAAGCGCATCAAGGCCAAGGGCGCACAGGTCATCATCTATGAGCCTACGCTGGAGGACGGCAAGACCTTCTTCGGTTCGGCAGTGGTCAACGATCTGGACAAATTCAAGCGGCAGAGTCAGGCCATTCTGGCCAACCGCTACGATGCCTGCCTCAACGATGTGCAGGACAAGGTCTACACAAGAGATCTATTCGGCAGAGACTGAAACGCCTTTCTGCCACTTTTTGACAGTGGAGTAAGGCTCTCCATGCCATTACCGCACAATATCCCTGTGACTTTTAAAGAGAGGAACACCTGTTATATGAAATATGATTATCTGGTAGTCGGCTCCGGTCTGTACGGTGCCATCTTCGCCCATGAGGCCAAGGCCCACGGCAAATCCGTGCTGGTCGTGGATAAACGCCCCAACATTGCGGGCAACATTTATACCGAGAACATCGAGGGTATCAACGTCCATAAGTATGGCGCGCACATCTTCCACACCAACAACAAAAAGGTCTGGAACTATATCACCCGGTTTGCCGAGTTCAACCGCTTTACGAACTCTCCCGTTGCCAACTATAAGGGTGAGCTGTATTCGCTGCCCTTCAACATGTACACCTTCAATAAGATGTGGGGCGTTGTAACGCCGGAGGAGGCAGCCGCCAAGATCGAGGAGCAGCGCCGTGAGATCACCCACGAGCCGCAGAACCTTGAGGAGCAGGCCATCTCCCTTGTGGGCCGCGACATTTATGAAAAGCTCATCAAGGGCTATACCGAAAAGCAGTGGGGCCGCGATTGCAAGGACCTGCCGGCATTTATCATCAAGCGCCTGCCTGTGCGGCTGACCTTTGACAACAACTATTTCAACGCGCTGTATCAGGGCATTCCCATCGGCGGCTACACCAAGATGATCGCCAATCTTCTGGACGGCATCGAGGTGCGGCTGAACACCGATTACCTCGAAAACAAGGCCGCGCTGGACGCACTGGCTGACAAAATCGTCTACACCGGCCCGATTGACGCTTATTTTGGCTACAAACTCGGCACGCTGGAGTACCGTTCCGTCCGGTTTGAGAATGAGCTGCTCGACAAGCCCAGCTTCCAGGGCAACGCCGCCGTCAACTATACGGACCGCGAGACGCCGTGGACCCGCATCATCGAGCACAAATGGTTCGAGTTCGGCAAGGACGAGAACGGCAACGACCTGCCCAAAACGATCATCAGCCGCGAGTATTCCTCTGAGTGGAAGCCCGGTGACGAGCCGTATTACCCCGTCAACGATGCTAAAAACGGCGCACTGTATGCCGAGTACAAGAAGCTGGCCGACGCCGAGCCGAAGGTCATCTTCGGCGGACGCCTGGGTGAGTATAAGTATTACGACATGGATCAGGTTATCGCCGCCGTGCTGGACCGCTGCGAAAGCGAGCTGCACTAAAGTACAGCCAAGCGAAAGCACAAAATTCAAAAGGCAGCAAAGCAGACCCCCAAAAGCTAAAATCGGGGTTTACTTTGCTGCCCTTTTTTATTTGCTCAATCCGCTGGCGCCGCTTGCCACAACGCCGCCGTCCATAAGAATGTCTGCTCCGGTCAGGAAGATGCCGTGCCGCACACCGAGCCGCAGCGAGGCGCTTCGGAGCGCAACCGCCGCTTGCGGCGGCTCTTGGCGCGGAGATCCGCCGGAGCGGTGCTTAAGCCGTTAGGCGGGAATTGTGCGGTATTGCCCTAAGGAGGGTACACGATGTTTCGTATTTTGATTGCCGAGGATGACCCCAGCACAGCGCGTCTGCTTTGCGCCATCGTAAAGCGAGCGGGCTATGAGCCGCTGATTGCTGCCGATGGTGTGCAGGCACTGGAAATGCTCGACCACAACCATATAGATCTGCTGCTCTGCGATGTGATGATGCCCCGGATGGATGGCTTTACCCTGACCAGGACCATCCGGGAAAGCGGCAGCATGCTGCCTATTTTAATGCTGACGGCCAAGGATATGCCGCAGGACAAGCACACGGGTTTTATCGTTGGCACTGATGATTATATGACAAAACCGCCGGACCGGCAGGAACTTGTGCTGCGCATCAAGGCTCTGCTGCGCCGCGCCCGCATCGTGGATGAGCACAGGATCACGATAGGGGATGTCGAGCTGGACTACGACACCCACACCGTGCGGCGCGGCCACGATGCGCAGGTGCTGCCGCCCAAGGAGTTCAACCTTCTATACAAGCTGCTGGCTTACCCGGAAAGGACCTTTACCCGGCTGGAGCTGCTGGATGAGATCTGGGGCATGGACAGCGAAAGTGACGACAAAACGGTAAATGTTCATATCAATCGGCTGCGCACCCGCTTTTACGATTGGCCGGAGTTTGAGATACAGACCATTCGCGGCATCGGCTACCGTGCTATAAAGAAGGTGTGATATGGCACAATTTGTAAACAAGCTGCGCGACTGCATACGCACCGTAAATTTGACGATGCTGCTGATGCTGAATCTGTTTTGCATCGTTACGCTGAATCTGACCGTTGCGACGGTACTGGTGGTATTGAAGGCTGACCACGGCTTTTTTATCCAAGACGGCAGCATCAGCATCGGCGGTGCGCTGGTTATTTTGTATGCCAGCTGTATTTTGATGGCCGTCAGCCTTGTGGTTGCGATTCGCCTTGTGTTAATAAAGCCTATCAAAAACATCATACAGGCGATGAACCGGCTGGCGGCGGGGGACTTCACCGTGCGCCTGCAGCCTGCTGCCCACGGGTATGAGCCCACTGAGATCCGGGAGTTCAAAGCAGCCTTCAACAAAGCGGCGGAGGAGCTTTCCGGCACGGAGCTGCTGCGCAAGGATTTTGTAAATAACTTTTCCCATGAGTTCAAGACGCCCATCGTCAGCATCAGCGGCTTTGCCGACCTGCTGCTGGACGAGGATGTCACCCCAGAGGAGCAGCGCGAGTACCTGCAAATCATCCGCGATGAGAGCAGGCGGCTGGCACAGCTTTCCGGCAGTGTGCTGCTCTTGAATCGTATCGAGGCACAGACCATTCTGGCCGACTGTACAGACTTTTCGCTGGATGAGCAGCTGCGCCAGTGCATCCTTGTGACCCGGCAAAAGTGGCGCGATAAGCCGCTGCAGTTTGAGGCCGAGCTGGCCCCCTGCACCTACCACGGCAGCGAAGCGCTGGTAAAGGAGATCTGGCTGAATCTGCTGGATAATGCCGCCAAGTTCAGCCCGGAGAACGGAACCATAAGCGTAACACTGCACTGCGAGCAGGGCAGACCGGTTGTGGCTGTCACTGACCGGGGCTGCGGTATGGACGCCGAGACCTGCTGCCATATCTTTGAGCAGTTCTATCAGGGGGACACCAGCCACAGGACGCAAGGCAACGGCTTGGGCCTTGCCATGGCACAAAAAATAGCCGCCCTGCACGGCGGCGCTGTCACTGTGGACAGCCGCCCCGGCAGCGGCAGCTGCTTTACAGTAGTTTTGCAGTGAATATTGTTTAATGCCTGTTCAGATCAGCCCGTGGGATCACAGCACGATCCCGCCAAAAAAAGCGCCGTCCCTTTCCAAAAGGGACAGCGCACGGTCTGGGCTGTACAGCAGCCCAACATATTTATTATACCATTTTTTGCCCGGAGCGGCAAGCTTGAAACTGCACAAATCTTTCGCTGCATCGTTGGCATATCTGCGAATAGACGAATCCCAAGGGCTGTGGTATAGTATAGTCACAGAAAGAAAACAGCCGGAGATAAGGAGCAGACAACTCCAAGAGAAGTTGATCTTCCAAGGAGAAATGTCATAAGAAATCTCCAAAGAAAGCAAGACACCGGCGGTATTTCGTAAGGAAGGAGGCTCAAGTCCAATGGCAAACTTTAAAGATCCTATTCATCACCGGCGGGCCTGGGCCTGCTGAATGAAAAAGCGCCGCATCCGAAGCCGCAGGTCATAACCTGTACAAAGAATATTGAACGAGATGTCAGGCAGCTTACTTTTAAACAGCAGACTCAGGGGCCGTCATCAAAGACCCCCATGCAGCATATAGATCAGGATGAAAGAAGGCTGGTTATCATGACTGGTTCCACGCCACCCAACAGAAGGTATCTGAAATCTACCTGATCCATAAGGAGAAACTCCAATGTACTAAGTGTCAGAGGTTGATCTTCAATCTCAAAGCCTGAAATTCTGCAAAGGGAATGATTCCCCATGAAAATAGGAACCAACTCCGAAAAATAACGAATAAAGGTTATGAGGCTATGACTCCAATCATTTAGGTACTGCCGGGGCGAACGAAAAGTTCGCCCCGGTTTTGTTTGTGTCACGGTCTCCGGCTCATGCAGGGCAAGCTCAAGCACCTCAAGGCAAACGGACTTGCATTTCCTACCGGATTTTGTTACTATTATTATATTTTCGATTATTAACAGGATTAAAGGAGATAAAACTGCATGGGCGTAAAAACAGTTTCATCACAGGCTGATGCTGCCAACCCGCTTGGATATGAAAAAGAAGGCAAGCTGCTTGTCGGCTTTGCCATTCCCTGCATTATCTCGATGCTGGTGACGTCGCTGTACAACATTGTTGACCAGATCTTTATCGGGCAGGGTGTGGGTCTGCTGGGCAATGCTGCCACCAACATTGCGTTTCCTCTCTCGATTGCCTGCACAGCCATTGCGCTGCTGCTCGGTATCGGCAGTGCGACGAATTTCAGTCTCCAGCTGGGTGCAGGCAATGAAAAGCGTTCTGCTGAATATGCAGGCAACGGCCTGTGTCTGATGGCGCTGTTCGGCACTGTGCTGATGGCGGTCACGCTGCTTTTTCTGACGCCGATGCTGAAATTCTTCGGCGCTACGCCGGATGTTTTGCCCTACGCAGAGGCCTACACTCGCATCACAGCGCTGGGGTTTCCGTTCCTCATTATGAATACCGGCATGAGCAAGCTGATTCTGGCAGACGGCAGCCCGCGCTATTCCATGATGTCGATGCTCATCGGCGCACTTATCAATACGGTCCTTGATCCGCTGTTCATCTTTGGGCTGGATATGGGCATGACCGGTGCTGCGCTTGCCACGATCCTTGGGCAGATCGCATCGTTCTGCATCAGTATGCGGTATCTCTTCCATTTTAAATCTGTACCCTTCTCACGGGGCTGCTTTACGATTGACGGTGACAGAACGCGCAAGATCTTCAGCTACGGTGCATCTGCCTGCTTCAACCAGATCGCTATGGCGGTTGTCCAGATTGTTTTGAACAACACCCTTGCACACTACGGTGCACTGTCTATCTACGGCAGCGATATTCCTCTGGCCTGCGCGGGCATTATCTCAAAGGTCAACATGATCTTTATGTCCTTTGTCATCGGCATTTCGCAGGGCGTACAGCCGATCATCGGCTTCAATTACGGTGCTGCGCTCTACCGCCGCGTCAAAAAGAGCTATCTGCTGGCGCTGGCTGTGGCTACCGGGCTTTCTCTGGCAGCGTTTGCCTGCTTCCAGCTTTTCCCGCGGCAGATCATCAGTATTTTCGGTGCCGGCAGCGAGATGTACTACCAGTTTTCGGAGCGGTACTTCCGCATTTATATGTTCCTGACGCTGATCAACGGCATCCAGCCGGTCACCTCCAACTTTTTCAACTCGATTGGCAAGGCTCGCCTCGGCGTATTCATGTCCCTGACACGCCAGATTTTGTTCCTGCTGCCGCTCATCGTTATCTTCCCGCTCTTTATGGGCATTGACGGCGTCATGTACGCAGGCCCCATTGCGGACGGCGCTGCCGCCATTGTCTGCGGCCTTTTCACCGTGCGTGAGCTGCGGGAGCTGACCCGCCTGCAGCAAAAAACTGAAAAAACGAACTGAGGCACCTGCAAAGCGCCCCCGCATCACTGTGCGGGGGCGCTTTTCTGTCCCGTTACGGCTTTAGCGTATGGGCGATATGACGAAAAAATCTGTGCCCGATTGGCAAAAAGGTAGAAAGTGCAGGAAACCGCTTGAATCGCACCGGTTTCCGCACTACAATGGAAACCGGAAAGCTAAATCGGGTTTCCACAGGAGGCAAGTGATGGACGAACACAACGAGCTGTGCACAAGACTGCGCGCAGTCGGAATGGAGCTGTTCCGCAGGGAAGGGCTGCGCTTTACGATGCAGCAGGCCGCTGCGATGATGCACATCAGCAAAAAGACGATCTACGCGGTCTACCCCTCCAAGGAAGCGCTGCTGCTGGATATGGTGGACGATGCGTTCACAAGGATCCACGCCCGCAAGCAGCGCATCCTTGACGGTCCCGGCACCCTGGCTGAAAAGCTGCGGGCGGTCATTATCGCCCTGCCGGAGGAGTACACCGCGCTGGATCTGCAGCAGATGGATCTTTTGGATGAAAAATATCCCAGAGTCGCAGCGCGCGTGCGGGAGCATCTGGAAACCGGCTGGGAGCCTACCTTGGCACTGCTGGAGCAGGCGATGGGGGAGGGCGTTATCCGTCGGGTATCCCTGCCGGTTCTGCAGCGGATGATCTCCGCTTCCATTGAGGATTTTCTTGCAGACCGCACGCTCGATGCGCAAGGCATAACCTACACGGATGCCCTGGATGAGATGATTTCCATTTTACTGGAGGGGTTGTTGGTACGATGAGATACAGTCTTTGCAATCACTGGGAATTTACAGAGCAATGGAGCGATGCCTTCTGTCGGGGTGAACCTGTTGACTGCCGTCCGGTGCGCCTGCCCCATACCTGCCGGGAACTGCCGCTCCACTACGCAGACCCCTCTGACTATGAGATGGTCTGCGGTTACCGCCGCGCACTGACCGTTCCCGATGCGCCCCGGGTATTCCTGCGCTTTGACGGGGCCGCCCATCAGGCGGAGATCTACCTGAACGGCCAGCTGGCCGGGCAGCATCAGGGCGGCTACACCGACTTCACCATCGAAATTACCGACCTTGTACACCGCGGCAAAGAAAATCTGCTGGCCGTGCGGCTGGATACGCGCGAGGATCCCAGCCTGCCGCCCTTCGGCTTTGTCATCGACTACCTGACCTACGGCGGTCTATACCGGGAGGTCTGGCTTGAAACCTCGCCGCAGAGCCGTGTGAGCGATCTTTTCGTGTACACACCGACGCTGACCGAGGCTGCCGTACAGCTGACCGTAGAAGCACCGGAAAAGGCCGCTGCGCTGCGCGTCCGGCTCTGCAACAGTGCGGGCGAGATGCTGGTGAGCCGCCAGCTGCCCCCGGCAGAATCGGCGGAATGCCGCCTTACGCTGCCTGATGCTGCACCGTGGGACACCGAGCATCCGAATCTCTACCGCTGCATAGCGGAACTGCTTGATACCGATGGGCAGGTACTGCACAGCCGTGAGACCACCTTCGGCTTTCGGACGGCTGTGTTCCGGGCGGACGGCTTTTATCTGAACGGGAAAAAGACCTTTCTGCGCGGGCTGAACCGCCACCAAAGCTACCCCTACATCGGCTACGCCGCGCCGGAAAGCCTGCAGCGGCAGGACGCCCGCATCCTGAAAAACGAGCTGCACTGCAATGCCGTGCGCACGAGCCATTACCCGCAAAGCCAGTATTTTCTTGATGAATGTGACCGGCTGGGCCTGCTTGTATTTACCGAGCTGCCCGGCTGGCAGCACATCGGCGATGGGGCATGGAAAGACCGCGCCTGCGCCATGCTGCGGGAGATGCTGCTGCAAAACCGCAATCACCCCAGCATCATACTGTGGGGTGTGCGCATCAACGAGAGCGTAGACGATGACGAATTCTATACGCGCACCAACCAAATCGCCCACGCACTGGACCCTAGCCGGGCGACCTCAGGCGTGCGGTATCTGGAAAAGAGCCATCTCCTGGAAGATGTTTACGCCTACAACGATTTCTCCCACAACGGCTCAAACGCCGGGGCCAAGCGGAAAAAGGATGTAACGCCTGATTTGAGCAAGGCTCTGCTGATCTCAGAATGCAACGGCCACATGTACCCCACCAAGTCCTGTGATGATGCCCCGCACCGGCAGGAGCATGCCCTGCGCCATGCGCGGGTGTTGGACGCCGCCTACGCAGATGGAGAGCATGCGGGCTGCTTTGGCTGGTGTATGTTTGATTATGCCACCCACAAGGATTTCGGCTCCGGGGACCGCATCTGCTATCACGGCGTGCTGGACAGCTTCCGCAATCCCAAGCTGGCGGCGTCCGTCTACGCATCGCAGGGCGGGGAGGAGCCGGTGCTGACGGTCAGCTCCGCGATGGACATCGGTGACTATCCTGCCGGGCAAATCGGCACGGTCTATGTGTTTACCAACGCCGAGCGGGTGGATCTTTACAAAAACGATGTGTTTGTGACGACCCTGCACAAAAGCGGCTGGACGGCACTGCCGCACCCGCCGCTGGCCGTGGATGACACAATCGGTGTCCTGCTTGAAACGCAGGAGCATTTTGACAAGGCCAAGGCCGATACGCTGCGCGACTGTCTGCTTGCAGCCGGGCGCTACGGCTTGGCCGGGCTGCCGCTGCGCTACAAGCTGAAGCTGGCGTGGTGCATGGTGCGCTATAAGATGAGCTTTGCGGACGGTGTGGCGCTGTACGGCAAGTATGTCGGCAACTGGGGCGGCGCGGCTACGCGTTGGAGGTTCGATGCCAAAAACGGGGATACCGTGGTAAAGAGCGTCACGCTCTGCCCCAGCCACCGGCTGCATCTTGAGGTAACGCCCTCCGCCACCGTCCTGCAGGAGGGTGACACCTACGATATGGCCGGAGTTCGGGTGCGGATCCTTGATGAAAACGGCAGCCCTGCCGTCTATGCACAGCTGCCGCTGACCTTTGCCGTGACCGGTGCCGCCGTGCTGGTCGGCCCTGCGGCGGCAACCGCCGAGGGCGGCATGGGCGGGACTTATCTGCGCACAGTTGGGCAGACAGGTACAGCCGCGCTGACCGTCTCGGCCCCGCAGTGTGCGCCTGTCACCGTAGAATTTACCGTCACAAAGAAGGAGTGTGCAGTATGGAACTGACAACAAAGCAAAAAGCCGCCTTCGGCATCGGCGCAGTGGGCAAGGATATGGTCTACGCGCTGTCTGCCTCCTATGTCATGTACTATTATCAGGATGTGCTGGGCCTGCCTGCCACCTTTGTCGGCCTGATCCTGATGATCGCGCGTGTGTTTGACGCCTTCAACGATCCCTTTATGGGAGTGCTGGTGGCCAAGACCCGCACCCGCTGGGGACGGTTCCGTCCGTGGATTCTCAGCGGCACTGTCCTGAATGCAGTGGTTCTCTACGCGCTGTTTGCCGCGCCGGTGCTGGAGGGTGCCGACATGATGGTCTACTTCAGCGTCATCTACATCCTGTGGGGCGTCACCTACACGATGATGGACATTCCTTACTGGTCGATGATCCCCGCCGTGACCCGCACCCCTGCTGACCGAGAAAACCTGTCAGTCGTGGGCCGCACCTGTGCGGGCGTCGGCTCGGCGCTCATTGCGATGTTTACCATGCTGCTGGTTGGTGCTTTGGGCGGCGAGAGCGAACGCACCGGCTTCCGCTGGATAGCACTGCTCGTGGCTGTCATCTTTGTGGTTACCGAGGCGATCTGCTGCGCCAGCGTCAAGGAGACCGGCAGCGCCGAGATAAAGACCGCCACCGTCGGCGAGATGTTCAAGGCGCTGTTCTCCAACGATCAGGCGCTTGTGGTCGTAGGCAGCATCGTTTTGATCAACTCGGCGCTGTATCTGACCTCCAACTTTATCATCTATTTCTTCAAGTACGATTTCGGCGGCACAGGCTGGAAGGCCAGTTACACACTGTTCTCGACCATCGGCGGTGCGGCACAGATCCTCGGCATGATGGTCCTCTATCCGGTGCTGCGCAAAAAGCTCAGCAACACTGCCGTATTTACGGTAAGTCTGGGGCTGGCGCTGGGCGGCTATGCTGTGCTGCTCCTGCTCTGCCTGACGGGCTTTTCCGGCAGTCTGGCACTGCTCTGCGTGCCGGGCGTGGTGGTGTTTGCCTGCAACGGCATGCTCAGCGTACTGACGACCCTTTTCCTCTCCAACAGTGTGGACTACGGCCAGCTCAAGACCGGGCACCGTGAGGAAAGCGTTATCTTCTCGATGCAGACCTTTGTTGTAAAGGCTGCGTCCGGCGTGGCGGTTTTTCTGACCGGCATCGGCCTGGATCTGATCGGGCTGGCCGGCAATGCCGAGGAGACAGGCCCCGTTGCTGCCCAGAGCGCCGGTACACTGCTCGGGCTGCGGTTCATGATGACCGTTCTGCCCATGGCCGTCCTTGCGGCGGCGCTTGTACTGTTCCGCCGCAGGTTCACCCTGACGGATGACCGCGCAGCCGAAATCAGCGCTGCGCTTCACAGGGAGGAAACTCAAAATGGCTGAGATGCAGTGGTATGCCGCAACAGACAGCGGCCGGTTTGACGGCACGGCAACCATCACCCCGCGCAGCGGTGCCGTCTGCCTGAGGGCAGAGCTGCCCGCCGGAGTGCTGCAAAATGCGGTTGCTGCGCTTCCGTGGACGATGGCGCGCGAAGAAAAGCTTTTCATGAACGGCTACCAAACCTGGACCGCCTGCCCGGAGCTGGGCAAATGGGACCGGCAGCACGGTGTTGAGCGTGTCCCGAAATTTCTTTTGGAGAAATACAGCTTTGACCGTTACGGCGATTATCATTTTGTTCCCTACAGCGGCAAGAGGGGACAGAGCCACGGCTTCTCCTACTGCTATTTCCGGCGCGGAAAGACCTACCGCCTTTTGGCCAGCCTGGACGAGGCACCGGGCTATACGATTTTTTCCTATGACAGCCGCGCCGCACAGCTGCGCATTGAGCGCGACTGCGCCGGGGTACAGCATACCGGCGGCAGCTTCACTGCGTTTTCCCTCTTTTTTGCCGAGGGCACCGAGGACGAGGTATTTGACGCATGGTTTGCGGCGCTGGGCTGCCGCCCCCGCACCACGCGCAGGCTGACCGGGTATTCCAGCTGGTATAACCGCTACCAGAACATTGACGAGGTCTCGATCCAGGAAGACCTCAACGGCTGCAAAACGCTTTTCCGCGCAGGGGATCTCTTTCAGATCGACGATGGATGGGAGCTCAAGGTAGGAGACTGGCTGGAGCCTGACCCTGCCAAATTCCCCAACGGGCTGCGCCCGCTGGCAGATGCAGCGCATGAAAGCGGCTTTCTGGCAGGACTCTGGCTGGCACCGTTCGTCTGCGAAAAGGAATCCCTGCTCTGCAAAGATCACCCGGACTGGCTGCTGCAGGCGGACGGTCAGCCCTGGTGCTGCGGTTGCAACTGGAGCAGCTTTTATGCGCTGGACATCGACCACCCGGAGGTACAGGCCTACCTCAAGCAGGTCTTTGACCGCGTCCTGCAGGATTGGGGCTTTGACCTTGTCAAGCTGGACTTTCTCTACGGCGCAGCACCGTTCGGCAACGCCCGGGAATCCCGCGCAGGACGGATGCAGCGCGCCATGGCACTGCTGCGCTCATGGTGCGGCGACAAGCTGATCCTCGGCTGCGGTGTGCCCGTCATGCCTGCCTTTGGCATCGTTGACTACTGCCGCATTGGGTGTGATGTAGGGCTGGACTGGGACGATGTGTGGTATATGCGGCTTTTCCACCGCGAGCGGGTCTCCACAAGGCAGTCCATCGGCAACACGATTTTCCGCCGCCAGCTCAACGGGCGCGCCTACGGCAGCGACCCCGATGTATTCTTCCTGCGCGAGGAAAACTGCAAGCTGACCCTACAGCAAAAGCAGACCCTGGCCCGGGTCAATGCGCTGTTCAGCGGCATCCTGCTCACCTCCGATATGCCCAGTCGCTATACAGATGAGATGCGCCGCCAATACAACGCCCTGCGGGAATTGACCGACCACGCCGAAAATTGCACCGTGGATGCAGACGACGGTCTGACCGTACACTACACCCTGCACGGACAGCAGCAAGCGTTCAAGGTTTTCTGAGCGTTCAGCCTTCTGCAAATTACCACAATTTTTTGCGGCGGATGATGGAATTGCAAACACATAAACGCCTCCCTACCCCTATTGACATTTGGGTGTCAGACTGCTATTATAAGACCGAAATATCGTAGAATTGTTGCCGGTGTGCCGTTTTGGCTGCAGGCAGCGATTTTACGGTCCAACGGTTAGCGTTCACTAACTCGCATAAACAAGCAACAATTAGCATACGTAAACCAAAAAGCCGGGGATTCCGGCTATGAAGCCATGACAATAGGAGGAGGGTAACCTTGACGGAAACTTTTTGGGGGATTCTGATCCCCTTTTTGGGTACATCGCTGGGCGCAGCATGCGTATTTTTTATGCGGCGCGCTCTGGGAGATCTGGTGCAGCGCTCACTTGCAGGCTTTGCCGCCGGTGTGATGGTGGCGGCATCGGTCTGGAGCCTGCTGATCCCGGCAATCGAACAGTCGGAGAAGTTGGGACGGTTCGCCTTTTTCCCGGCGTTTGCCGGATTTTGGTTCGGCGTGCTGTTTTTGCTTGCCCTGGATCATCTGATACCCCACCTGCATGTCGGCAGTGAGGAGGCTGAGGGGCCAAAAAGCAGGCTGGGCCGCACTACGATGATGGTGCTGGCAGTGACCCTGCACAACATCCCGGAGGGCATGGCAGTCGGTGTGATGTACGCCGGCTTTCTCGCAGGCAGCGCGCAGATCACCGCAGCGAGCGCGCTGGCCCTGTCCCTCGGCATAGCCATCCAGAATTTCCCGGAGGGCGCCATCATCTCGATGCCCCTGCGCGCCGAAGGGGAGAGCAAGGGCAGGGCTTTTGCAGGCGGTATGCTTTCGGGCGTGGTTGAGCCAATCGGCGCAGTGGTGACGATTTTGGCCGCGCAGCTTGTGATACCGGCATTGCCTTATTTTTTGAGCTTTGCTGCGGGCGCGATGCTCTATGTCGTGGTGGAAGAGCTGATTCCCGAAATGTCACAGGGACGGCACTCTAACCTTGGCACAGTATTCTTTGCTGTCGGCTTCAGTGTGATGATGGTGCTGGATGTGGCACTGGGGTAACAGGAGCCTTACAACGCAGAAAATGCAAACAGCTTCACCCGGCCCGACACAAAGTCAGTCAGAAAAGGTCCAGCATGGTATCCAGATACAACTCCTCGCGGACAGCCAGCTGATATTCCGGCTTGGTCAGGTAGTGAAGCAAAAGTTCAAGGATCAGCGCACTGCCAAGGCCGCGCCCCTCGATCTTGAATTGGGTGAAGCCCCTCGGCAGGTAGGTATCCCGGATGGCCTTGATGCCGATAAAGCCGGGGTTCGCCATCGCTCGGGAGAAGCGATACCCGTCCGCTGCGCCGGGGGCGCTGCAGTGATGCTCCGGGCCGGGCAGACCCAGATTTTTGCGGCTGACGGCCTCATAGCAGGCTCTGCGTTCCGTGCATCCGAACCAGCAGCACTCATTGCAGAGGAACTCCACCTTGTCCTTCTGGGACTGGGGCAGCGCTGCAAGTTGGTCAAATGCTCGGTTCAGCCGGAAATCCGGCACGACATAGCGAAACTCGGGCCGTGCCAGCTCCCGCTGCAAATCGTTGAAGTCTGTCAGCACTTTTGTGGTCGAGGATACAAGATACAGCGATGGATAGTTCTTTTTCAGGTACTGCGTCAGCAGCTCAGCATGAACGATGGCGCCGTTTTGCGGGTCATTTTGTTCCTGAAACAGTCGGCAGAGCGCATTGCAGTCCGGGTCTGTGAGATGCTCCGGGCGCAGTAATGAATTGCTGAGTGTCAGCCGCGCCGAGATGCCGTATTCACTCGTCAACGCCAGCACCTCGCGTGGGGTGCGGTCACTGTACTCGACCCGTCCGCCCGCCCATAAGCAGTCAGACGGTGCGCCGTAGATCGAGCCGATGGCGCACCAGTCGTAAAAATACTCCCGATGCGCACGATAAAGCGGCAAAAACGCCGCATACAGGTCATAAAATTCAAACAGACCGGGCAGATGAAACAGGGCTGTGCCCTGGTGAGGTGTTTCCATAGCGGGGACCTTTCCTGGCCGCACAGGCGGCCCGATGGTATATATTTATTATACCAGCAATCCTGCCGGAATGCAAAGCGAAGCGCCACTTCGCCAAAACAACCGATGCAGCGCTTTTTATCGGTTTATAGGTAATGGCCTTCGGCCTTTTGTGCCAAATTCCGAAGGCCGTTGACGCAGCATAAACAGGTGTGGTACTGTATCCTCAATCGGCATTGGCCGAATGGAAGAAAAGAAAGATGCTTAATCATCATCTGACGAACGGCAAAGCAGTTTGACAATCTTCGGTAAAAAAGCGTGATGAACAACGATTTTGCAGGAATCGCCAAAAAGGCCTTGCACTTTTGTACAGTCTGCTATAATAACAGCATCACAGAACACGAACGGGACAAAGGGGTCGCGTACTTGTAAAAGTACAGCGGCCCCTTTCCGTTACGTACAAAGGCGTGCAGCACATCACCGTGCTGTGCGCCTTTTGCTTTGTATGAATATCAGAAAGAGGGGTCACACAATGAAAAAGCGTAATCGAGTTCTGGCACTTACCGTAGCAGCTGCAATGTCCGCCAGTCTGCTGGCAGGCTGCGGCTCAAGCGCACAGCAGGGCGGGGCCGCATCAAGTGAAGCTGCTTCCACCGACACCGCCGCATCTGTGTCGGACGGCGGTGAGGATAACATCATTCGCGTCGGCGTTGTCTGTTCCATGATCGGCGGATCCGCTATCTATGGCGAGGGCGCGCAGAACGCCGTCGACATGGCAGTCGAGGAGATCAACGCGGGTGATTCCGGCTACAAAATTGAAATCGTCAACGGCAGCAAGGTCGCAGACGATGCTAAGGACGCCAAGCAGGCCATGAACGCCTACAACAAGGTCATGGCCGACTCGCCGGAGGCCATTGTGGGCAGCTTCCTCTCGTCGGTCACACTGCCCATGGCAGAACAGGTCTCCAAGGACGGCATGCTGCTGCTGGCAACAGGTGCGGCAAACGCCGATGTGACTGTAAAAGGCGATACGATTTTCCGCAACTGCTTCATTGACCCGTATCAGGGCAAGATGGCGGCACTGTTCGCAAAAGACAAGGGCTTTGCCAAGGTGGCCGTCATCTACGCAAAAGATAATGACTACTCCAACGGTCTGAAGGACGCCTTTGTTGAAAACTGCGAGGCTAAAAAACACACTGCTGAAATACTAAGGGGGATGTTGCAATGCCGTCCATTGATTTAAACTGCGACCTGGGCGAGAGCTTCGGCGCGTACACCATCGGCATGGATGCCGAAATTTTGCCCTATGTGACCAGCGCGAACATCGCCTGCGGGTTCCACGCGGGCGACCCGTCCGTAATGCAAAAGAGCGTTCTGCTGTGCAAAAAGTACGGCGTGCAGGTGGGTGCACACCCGGGACTGCCGGATTTGCAGGGCTTTGGCCGCCGCAGAATGGCAATTTCCCCCGCCGAAGCCGAGGCCGACGTGATGTACCAGATCGGTGCGCTGAAGGCATTTTGCGACGCGGCGGGCGTACCGCTGCACCACGTCAAACCCCACGGCGCGCTGTACAACATGGCCGCCAAGGATCCGGTGCTGGCGGCGGCCATCTGCCGCGCTGTGCAGGCTGCAGCTCCCGGTGCTGTGCTGCTGGCGCTCTCCGGCAGCGAGATGGTCAAGGCCGCAAACGCCATCGGACTGCCCGTTGCCAGCGAGGTATTTGCAGACCGCGGCTACCAGGCCGATGGCAGCCTTGTGCCACGCGGCGCTCCCGGCGCAATGATCGAGGACGAGGATACCGCCATTGCGCGGGTCTTGCAGATGGCGGCGCAGGGTACCGTACAGGCCGACGACGGCAGCACCGTAACCCTGCAGGCCGATTCCGTCTGCGTCCACGGCGACAGCCCCAAAGCCCTCGCCTTCGTGCAAAAAATCTCCGCCGCCCTCCTTGCCGCAGGGACAGCAGTTACAGCATTTTGATCGTCGGCAGAAAGCAAGATGGGGAATGAACCTATCAGAAGAAGGTAAAGCAGCGCTAAGCGGCAGGATCTGTCCTGCGCCCCCACCGGGGCGCAGGAATTTTTTGTCAATAAAAATGCCGTTGTATCGTGTGATACAACGGTTGAATAATTTGAATGCAGCCTTGATGTGCTTAGGCAGCGGATTCTTCACGGAGGACGAGCCGACACCATAGCAAGAAGGATGTTTTCATTCCGGCAGACGTCCGTACAGTTCCATTTCACTGTGCAGCTTTTTGGCCAACCTTGTGTTAAAGACACCGGGTTCGGCACGCCAGCACCAGTTGCCGCCCAGAGTGGACGGCGTGTTCATGCGGGATTCATGCCCAAGGCCCAGCAGATCCTGTGCCTGCACGACAGCCAGATCGGCAGCACTGGACCAGATGCCGCGCATCATGCCCCAGTGATAGCCCTCTTTCTTCGTCAGATTCAGGTAGCGCACGGCGCGCGCCACGTCCTCAGGGGCGGCAGTTTCCATCCAGCCGTTCACAGGCTCGTTGTCGTGGGTGCCTACATAGGCAATGCAGTTCTTGGGGTAGCTGTGGGGGCGGTAATCGCCGCCGTCACGGCTGTCAAAGGCAAACTCCAGCACTTTCATGCCGGGATAGCCGCATTGCTTCAGCAGGGCAGTGACATCTTCCGTCAGGAATCCCAAATCCTCGGCGATGATGCGCGGGCTGCCCAGCTTTTTCTTTATGGCAGCAAACAGCGCATAGCCGGGGCCTTCGCGCCAGCGGCCGTTCCGGGCGGTTGCTTCCCCGTAGGGGATAGCATAATAGCCCGCAAATCCGCGGAAGTGGTCAATGCGAACCACATCATAGATGCTGCACATGTGTTTGATGCGCCGCACCCACCATGCGTAGCCGGTCTTGGCCATGGAGTCCCAGTCGAACAGCGGGTTGCCCCACAGCTGGCCTGTGGCGGAGAAACCGTCCGGCGGGCAGCCTGCCACCTCGGTGGGCAGCAGGTTCTCGTCGAGCTGGAACTCCTGCGGGCAGCTCCACACATCGACGCTGTCCAGCGCCACATAGATGGGAAGGTCGCCGATGATGCGGATTTCCTGCCGGTTGGCGTAGTGCTTCAGCGCCTGCCACTGACTGTAGAACATAAACTGTACAGCCTGCCAGAACGCCACATCGTCGGCGTACTGCTGCCGGGCTGCTGCCAGGGCAGCGGGCTCACGGCGCCGCAGCGGTTCTTCCCATTCCAGCCAGCAGGCTCCGTTGTGGGCGTCCTTCAGCGCCATGAACAGCGCGTAGTCGGGCAACCAGAAGTCGTTTTCCTTCACAAAGCGGCGGTAGTCGGCACCGGGCTTTGCCAGCAGACGTTTGGCTGCACAGCGCAGCACTGTGTAGCGCTTTTCGTACATGACGCCGTAGTTGATGCAGTCGGGGGTGCATTCCCAGTCGATGGACGCATATTCCTCCGGCAGCAGCAGTCCCTGCTTTGCCAGATCGTCCAGATCGATAAAATACGGGTTACCCGCAAAGGTCGAGAACGACTGATAGGGACTGTCACCGTAGCTGGTGGGGCAGACGGGCAGAATCTGCCAGTATGCCTGCCCGGACTTGACCAAAAAGTCCACAAAGCTGCGCGCGGCTGCACCCATAGTACCAATGCCATAAGGCGAGGGCAGACTTGAAATGGGCATCAGAATGCCGCTTGCTCTCATCAGAGAACCCCTCTTTCTTTTGATAGTAAGCAGCCGGGATGTCTTTCGTTCACAGTTCGCGCACGCTTTCTCCTTCGGTCAGATCGAAGGAGACGATCTCGTGCACGGCATTGCCGGGTTTTTGGATGTTGTGGAGTAGAATCCGCGCCGAACGCTGCGCCAATTGCCCCATATCCTGCCGGATGGTCGTCAGCCGGGGCACACTGTACTGTCCCAGTGCAATGCCGTCAAAACCTGTGACGGAAATATCCTGCGGCACACACAGCCCGTGATCCCGTAGCGCACGAATTGCGCCGAGCGCCATCAGGTCGGACATGGCAAACACTGCCGTAATGTCGGGGCTGTGCTTTAAGAGATACTCCATTGCCTCATACCCGCTGGAAAGCGAGAAACGTGCATACGCATACTGCTTTTTCATGTCAAACGGCAGACCAAGGCGCAGCATAGCACCCTGACAGCCGGCCAGACGGGCGAGACTGGGACGGGAAAGATTGGGCTTGCCGCCGATGATTCCGATGCGGCGGTGCCCCTTTTTGTACAGATATTCGATCATCGTGTCCGATGCAGCCATATCGTCTACGGACACACTGGACAAATTGCGGATGCGCAGGGATGCTGCGCTGTTCGTCAGCAACAGGCAGGGGATACCCAGTGCCTCCAACTCCGGCGTGAAGTATTCCGGATTTGAGCCGAGAAACAATATACCATGGGGTTTGCGCTCTGTGCAGATGCGCCGGGCCTGCGCAACCTCGTTGGCTTCCTCGTCAATATAGTAGACCGTCGCAACGTAGCCGCTTTCCTCGATGATCTGCTGCAGCGGTTCCAAAATGCCGGCAAACAGCATATTCTGGGTGCCTTTCACAATCAGTGCGATCCCATCGTTGGCCTGCTGCTTCAGATGCTTGGCGTTGGCGTTCGGTTCATAATTGTGGCGGTTTACGATTTCCAATATTTTTTCACGGGTTTCTGCACTGACGCCGGGGGCGTTATTTAAGGCTCGTGAGACGGTCCCGACCGCATAGCCGGACTCCCGCGCGATGTCTTTGATGGTCATTTGCCAATCCTCTTTCTTGAAGAAGTGTCAAATTTACCCCTTGACAGCACCGGCGACCACACCATCGATAATATATTTCTGGCAGATCAGGTACAGCACGATAACAGGCAGCACCGTAATCATGATGCAGGCCATCATGGGTGCCATCTCCACCTTGCCGTAGCTGCCGCGGAAATACTGGATCGCCATAGGAATCGTGCGGAAGGTCTTGATGTCCAGCACCAGCGTGGGCAGCAGATAGTCGTTCCAGACCCACATGGTTTCCAAAATGGCGGTAGAGATCATCGTCGGCTTCAAAATCGGGCAGACGACCTTGAAGAAAATCTGGATTGGATTGCAGCCGTCGATCATAGCGGCTTCTTCAATAGCAATCGGCATGGATTTTACAAAGCCGGTGAACATGAACACCGCAAGTCCCGCGCCGAAGCCCAGATAGATGATGCAGATGTTGTAGGGGTTATTCAGCTTTAAGGTATCAGCGGTTTTTGCCAGTGTGAACATGACCATCTGGAAGGGGACAATCATGCTGAATACGCACAGATAGTACATACCTTTGGACAAGGTGTTCTGCACACGGGTGATATACCATGCGCACATGGAGCAGCACACCAAAATCAGTGCCACAGACGAAACCGTGATCACTAAACTATACCAGAAAGAGGACAAAAAGTCCATTTCCTGAATGCCATAAATGTAGTTTTTCAGGCCGACGAAGGTCTCGGCGTTCGGCAGCTCAAAGGCGTGGCTCGTCGTGATGGCGCGCTCGGTCTTGAGGGAGTTCATCAAAATCATGAACACCGGGTACAGCCAGGCGATGCACAGGATCGTGAACAGAACGGACAGTACCGCGTTGATGCGGCGGTCTTTTTTAGTAGCACCCATTATGCCTGCACCTCCTTAGAGCGGGTAAAATGCAGCTGGAGCAACGAAATAACGACCACAAACAGGAAGAAAACGACGGCCTTGGCCTGACCGATGCCCTTCCACTGGGGTCCAGAGCGTGCGTAGAACGTGTCGTAGATGTTGTAGGCCAGCATCATGGACTGCTTTGCAGGCTCACCGGCTGTCAGCGAGAGGTTCTGGTCGAACAGCTTGAAGGAGTTCGTCAGCGTCAGGAAGGTGCAGATCGTCACGCTGGGCATGACCATCGGGATTTTGATTTTGAACAAAATCTGGCTGCTTGTTGCACCGTCAATGCGTGCGGCCTCCACCAGATCCACCGGCACATTCTGCAAACCGGCAATATAGATGATCATCATGTAGCCGATCTGCTGCCAGCACATCAGGATGATCAAACCCCAGAAGCCGTAGGTGGCATTCAGCGCCAGCAGCGACTTACCCCAGGAGGACAGCAGACCGTTGAGCAGGATCTGCCAGATATAGCCCAGCACGATGCCGCCGATCAGGTTCGGCAGGAAGAAGATGGTGCGGAAAGCGTTGGTGCCGTGCATACCGCGGGTGAGAAGCAGCGCGATGGCAAAGGCCAGCACGTTGATCAGCAGGGTGGACACGACGGTGAACGCCGCTGTGAACCAGAACGCATGGGTGAAGGTGTTATCCGACCAAATCATTGCGTAGTTGCTTAAGCCCACAAACTGCACATTATTGACGGTGGTGAACTTGCAGAACGACAGCCCTGCACCCCAGATAAACGGCCAGACAAAGCCAATAATAAAGGCGATGAGGGTCGGCAGTACGAAAACAGGCCAATAACGTCGAATGGCTTTTTCCATAAGTATGCTCCCTTTGTTGTAATTTTTGTTTTCTGCAAAAGAAGCGCAAATTCGTCGATGGCGCCGAGGTTCGGCGTGCCGAGGCCGGCGAAACCGCCCGCCCCGCTAACCGGTAATACTAGGTAAGGAGAAAAAGCTTTCAGTGTAGAGAAAACAATCTTATGTTATGCAGCAGCGTTCAGAGCGGCCTCAGATGCCCAGCCATCGACGAAAGCGGTGACGACATCATCCCAGCTGCCGGTACCGGCGGCGTAAGCAGTCAGAGCAGAACCAACGCCGTTCTTCCAGTTCTCGGAAGGCATGGTGGAGAAGTTCCAGGCCACAGGGGTCTTGCCGGCGGCGGTCATTTCCTTATCGGCCTTGACGAAGACGTTGGGGGACTCGACAGCATTCTTGAAGGGGATAACGAAGCCCATGTCGTTAGCCATGGCCTTGGTACCCTCGTCAGAGGAAACGCACCAGTACATGAAGTCGAGCGTTGCGTTGATGTCGTCCTCGCTGGCGTCCTTGTTGACGCACCAGTAGTTCTCAGTGCCGGTGCACAGGCCCTGGTTGGCTTCATCGCCGACGCCAATGTAGATGGGCAGCATGGTCAGATCGTCATCGGTGAAGGGCTTGCCGTCGCCGACGAGGTTGGTGTACTCCCAGGAACCGTTCTGGTAGAAAACGGCCTCTTCGTTCAGGAACTCGTTGCGGCTGTCGTCGCCGGTCTTACCAGCCAGTTCAGTAGGATCGCAGGTGGAGTTGTTGATGTACAGGTCGAAGATATTCTTGTAGTTGTCGAGATAGGTGCCCTTGATGGCGTCGGTGTTGTCGATGCCGTCCTTCTGATACTCGAAGTAGATGGGCAGGTTGGCCAGATGGGTCTTGTAGCGCCAGTCAGAGGAGCCGTCCATACCGGCGGAGGTGAAGGCAGAGAAGCCCAGCTCGTCCTTGCGGGCGGTGATGTCCTCGGCCACCTTCTTCAGATCGTCGAAGCTCTTGATGTCGTCAACGGTGTAGCCGGCCTTCTCCAGCAGGGTCTTATTGGTGATCAAGCCGTAGCTCTCGATAACGTAACCGATGCCCAGCATCTGGTCGCCGTCTTTCAGGGCGTAGGTGTCGCTGGTCAGATCACCGGCGATCTTGGTGCCGGACAGGTCGTAGCAGTAGTCCTTCCAGTTGGCCAGGCCGACAGGGCCGTTGACCTGGAACAGGGTGGGCGCATCGCTCTTGGCCATCTCGCTCATCAGGGTGGTCTCATACTGGCCGGAGGCGGCGGTCACGACGGTGACGGGAACACCGGTCTCCTCGGTGTACTTCTTGGCCAGATTCTGCCAGGCTTCGTCCTGCTCGGGCTTGAAGTTCAGGTAGTAGACCTTGCCGGCTGCATCAGTGGTCGCCTCGGTAGAAGCGGCAGTGGATTCAGCCTTGGATTCGGTGCTGGTGCTGGTAGAGGAAGCAGCCGTAGAGGAGCTGCCGCCGCAGCCTGCCAGCAGACCCGCAGCCATAGCAGCTGCCAGAGTCATCGAGAGTGTCTTTTTTGCGTTCATGTTTTTTCCTCCTTCTTAAGAAAAACAATGATTTGCAAGGGTGTTGATTTGTTTCGTCGGAAACGTTTCCGTTTCGGATTGATCTTATAATACACCTTTCCGGCGCAATAATCAATCGTTTTTTGCGATTTACTGCAAAATCGGCCTGATGCACAAATTTGCACCCCCTGTTTTTGTGGAAAAGTTCCAAAAATAGTGACAAATTTAGCGGAAACGATTCCGTAGCCGCGCAACAAACTTTGAGAATTGCAGGAAAACCCCTCTATAAATTATTTTTCACCAAAATATTGACACAGCAATTATGTCATGTTATACTTTCTTGGATTTTGAAAGACGAATCGAGTTTGTAAGAGTTTTTCAAAGCAATTTACCTACGGACCGCCCATCGGGGGCTAAGGCCATACGGACAGCCGGGTCCACTGCCGATCGGCAACTTTGGTTGCCTTATTGATTGAGTTAAAAGCTCAAATTTTATAAGTTGGTTCCTTTACAACCATGAAATTGCACGTTTTGGTGTGCAGACTTGTGAAACGGTCAATAAAGAGTAGTAAAAGTGTAATTGCTATATAGACTCTGACACGCTCAGCCTTTTTGAATCATGCAGGACGCTCTCCCGGTGTGGTACCGGGGGTATTCGGCCTGTGAAAAAATACGCTGGATTCAAACGCAAGTCTGCACGTATGTGCATGGCTTGCGTTTTTTATTTTGCAAGGGGACCGCGAACGGAGGTAAAAATGAACGGAGAAGCAAAGCGCACCCGGCTGGACCAGCGCCGCGCACCCATCCATGAAGCGCTGGAAAACTTCCGCCGTATGCGCGTCGTGCCCTTTGACGTGCCGGGCCACAAGCGCGGGCGCGGCAACCCGGAGCTGACCGCGTTTCTGGGCCAGCAGTGCGTCGGCGTGGACGTTAACAGCATGAAGCCGCTGGACAATCTCTGCCACCCGGTTTCGGTCATCCGCGAGGCCGAGGAGCTGGCCGCCGATGCGTTCGGCGCGGCACACGCCTTTTTAATGGTGGGCGGCACGACCAGCTCGGTACAAAGCATGGTGCTGACCGCCTGCAAGCGCGGGGATGAGATCATTCTGCCGCGCAACGTGCACCGCAGCGTGCTGAACGCGCTGGTGCTCTGCGGTGCGGTGCCGGTCTACGTCAACCCGGAGGTGGACAACCGCCTCGGAATCAGTCTGGGCATGAAGCGGGAGCAGGTGGCCAAGGCCATTGCCGAGCACCCCAACGCCGTAGCCGTGCTGGTGAACAACCCCACCTACTACGGCATTTGCAGCGACCTGCGCGCCATTGTGCGGATGGCCCACGACGCCGGGATGCTCTGCCTGGCCGACGAAGCCCACGGCACACACTTCTATTTTGGCGGCGGGCTGCCTGTCTCTGCCATGGCGGCGGGCGCAGATATGGCCTCCGTCTCGATGCACAAGAGCGGCGGCAGCCTGACCCAGTCCAGTCTGCTGCTGACCGGCCCCAATGTCCACGCGGGCTATGTGCGGCAGATCATCAACCTGACCCAGACGACGTCCGGCAGTTACCTGCTCATGTCGAGCCTTGATATTTCCCGCCGCAATCTCGCATTGCGCGGGCGGCAGGTGTTCCATCAGGTGGCCGATATGGCCGAGTACGCCCGCGAGGAGATCAACACCGTGGGCGGGTACTATGCCTTCGGCAAGGAGCTTTGCAACGGAAACTCCGTTTTTGACTTTGATACGACAAAACTCAGCGTCCACACGCTGGACATCGGTCTTGCGGGCATTGAGGTCTATGACATCCTGCGCGACGAGTACGACATTCAGATCGAGTTTGGCGACATCGGCAATATACTGGCTTATCTCTCCATCGGTGACCGCCCGCAGGAGGTCGAGCGCCTTGTCAGCGCACTGGCCGAAATCAAACGCCGCTACCACACCGACGGTGCGGGCCTGTTGAGCCAGGAGTACATTGACCCCGAGGTCGCCGCCAGCCCGCAGGAAGCGTTCTACGCCCCCAAGAAGAGCCTGCCCCTGCGCGAGACCGAGGGCATGGTGTGCAGCGAGTTCGTCATGTGCTACCCACCGGGCATCCCGATTCTGGCCCCGGGCGAGCGCATCACCGCTGAAATTTTAGACTATATCGAGTACGCCAAGGCCAAGGGCTGCAGCATGACCGGACCGGAAGATCCCGACATTCTGCGCCTGAACGTGCTGGCCTGACAGGGAGGTTTTACAATGGAAATGTGGTTTTCGGAGTTTCACACCCCCGATGTCAAGCACAGCATCCGGGTCAACCGCCAGCTTTACTCCAAGCAGAGCGACTATCAGCGCATCGACATTTTTGAAACACCGGAGTTTGGCCGTGTGCTGACGCTGGACGGCAACGTCATGCTGACCGAGCGCGACGAGTTCATCTACGACGAGATGATCACCCACGTGCCGATGTCGGTACACAAAAACGCCAAGGATATTCTCGTCATCGGTGCGGGCGACGGCGGCGTTGTGCGGGAGCTGACCCGCTATGACCGTGTGGAAAGCATTGACCTTGTGGAGATGGACCCGCAGGTCATCGAGGCCTGCCGCGCCTACCTGCCCGGCAACGCCTGCCGCATGGATGACCGCCGCGTACATATTTATTACGAAAATGCGCTGAAATTCATCCGTAAGTGTGAGGATGAGTACGACCTTATCATCGTGGATTCCTCCGACCCGTTCGGCCCGTCGGAGGGGCTGTTCACCCGCGAATTTTACGGCAGCTGCTTTAACGCCCTGCGCGCGGACGGCATCATGGTCAACCAGCAGGGCAGCCCGTTCTATGCCGAGGATGCCACCGCCATGCAGCGCAGCCACCAGCGCATTGCCAGCACCTTTCCCATCAGCAAGGTGTATCAGGCGCACATCCCGACCTTTGCGGCGGGATACTGGCTGTTCGGCTTTGCCAGCAAAAAATATCATCCCATCAACGATATGGACGCCGATGCGTGGAACGCACTGAACATGCGCACCCGCTATTACACCTCCCGGCTGCACGTCGGGGCGTTTTATCTGCCCGCTTTCCTTGAGGAAATGCTGCGGGAAGTGGAGGAACACTGATGCTGCATCGCAATGTTGAAAATTTCATCGGCTGCGACAGCAGCTACCGCACGGCCAGTATCGTTTTGTACGGTGCGCCGTTTGATTCCACCACAAGCTACCGCCCCGGTGCGCGCTTTGGCCCCGCGGCCATGCGCCACGAAAGCTACGGTCTGGAAACTTACAGTCCCTATCAGGACAAGGACCTGACCGATGGGAATGTGTTTGACAGCGGCGACCTGGAGCTGTGCTTTGGTTCCAGCGAGAGTGCCCTTGTGGACATCGAGTCCCGCGCAGCGGAAATTCTGCGCGACGGAAAGCTGCCGCTGCTGCTGGGCGGCGAGCACCTTGTCACGTTGGGCGCGGTGCGCGCGGCGATGCGCAAATATCCCGATTTGCATATCGTACATTTTGACGCCCACGCCGATCTGCGGGACGATTACCTCGGCGCGCAGCTGAGCCACGCCTGCGTGCTGCGCCGCTGCCATGATTTGGTCGGCGACGGGCGCATCCACCAGTTCTGTATCCGCAGCGGTGACCGGGAGGAATTTCAGTTCGCCGCGCGGCACACCGATATGCACAAGTTCGACTTTACCGGCCTGACCGAGCTAACCGGCTGGCTGTGCCAGACCGATGTGCCTGTCTATCTGACCATTGATTTGGACTGTCTCGACCCGTCGGCCTTCCCCGGCACGGGCACGCCCGAGGCGGGCGGCGTCAGCTTTTTGCAGCTGCTTGGGGCCATCCGCACCGTGACGAAAGCGAACATCATTGGCGCGGACGTGAACGAGCTGGCCCCCATGCTCGACCAGAGCGGCGTTTCCACGGCCACGGCCTGCAAGGTGCTGCGGGAATTGCTGCTGGCACTGGAAAAGTAAGCAGCCATCCCTGTAGGAAGCGGCGTCCTCGACGCCCCCGCGGAGGGGTCAAGCCCCCTCCCTACATTCTCAACCTTATCGGGGGAGAGGATGTAGGGGCGGATTCCATATCCGCCCGGGAAAGCTGCCGCTGCCACAAACAGGCACGGGCGAACAATGTTCGCCCCTACAAAACATCCATACACATCATACAATAAAAAATACAAAGGAGTTCCATCATGAGCAAAGTTCTTGTTATCGGCTGCGGCGGCGTGGCAAGCGTCGCCATCTCCAAGTGCTGCCAGGTCAGCGACGTCTTTACCGAGCTGTGCATCGCCAGCCGCACCAAATCCAAGTGCGACGCGCTGGCCGCCAAGCTGGCCCCCACCACCCGGACCAAAATCACCACCGCGCAGGTCGATGCCGACGACGTCCAGCAGCTGTGCGACCTCATCAACAGCTACAAGCCCGACCTCGTCATGAATATCGCCCTGCCGTATCAGGATCTGACCATCATGGACGCCTGCCTGGCCTGCGGCGTAAACTATATGGACACTGCCAACTACGAGCCGGAAAACACCGACGACCCCGCGTGGCGTGCCATCTACGAGAAGCGCTGCAAGGAGGCCGGCTTCTCCGCTTACTTTGACTACAGCTGGCAGTGGGCGTACAAGAAAAAGTTTGAGGACGCCGGCCTGACTGCGTTGCTGGGCTGCGGCTTTGACCCGGGCGTGACCCAGGCCTACTGCGCCTACGCCGCCAAGCATGAGTTCGACACCATCGACACCATCGACATCCTCGACTGCAACGGCGGCGATCACGGCTATGCGTTCGCCACCAACTTCAACCCCGAGATCAACCTGCGCGAGGTATCCGCCCCCGGCAGCTATATGGAGAACGGCAAGTGGGTCGAGATTTCGCCCATGAGCATCAAGCGCGAGTACAACTTTGACCAGGTCGGTCAGAAGGATATGTACCTGCTGCATCATGAGGAAATTGAGTCTCTTGGCAAGAACCTGCCCGATGTCAAACGCATCCGCTTCTTCATGACCTTCGGACAGAGCTATCTTGACCACATGCGCTGCCTGGAGGATGTGGGCATGCTCTCCACCACGCCCATCAATTACAACGGTCAGGAGATCGTGCCCATCCAGTTCCTGAAAGCGCTGCTGCCCGACCCCGCCAGCCTCGGTCCCCGCACCAAGGGCAAGACGAACATCGGCTGCATCTTCACCGGCAAAAAGGACGGCAAGGACAAGACCTACTACATTTATAATGTGTGCGACCATCAGGAGTGCTACCGCGAGGTCGGCAGTCAGGCCATCAGCTACACCACCGGTGTGCCCGCGATGTGCGGTGCGCTGATGATGCTGACCGGCGAGTGGACCAAGCCCGGCGTCTACACGGTGGAGGAGTTCAACCCCGACCCGTTCCTCGACGCGCTGGACAAGTACGGCCTGCCCCGCAGCGAGAACCATGACCCGGTTCTCGTGGACTGATGGCGCAGCGTGACGCACGGCCGCCGTTTGCGGCCATCGACGGCGCAGCGCCGCCGGAATTTTCCGCCCTGCCCACGCCCTGCTACCTGCTGGATGAAGCTGCCCTGACCCGCAACGCGGAGATTCTGGGCGGGCTGGCCCGTCGTACCGGGTGCAAGGTGCTGCTGGCGCAAAAGGCGTTCAGCAACTACGATTTGTACCCGCTGCTGGCGCCGCACCTCGCGGGCACCGAGGCCAGCGGCCTGTTTGAGGCGCGGCTCGGCGCGGAGGAAATGCCCGGCAAAGAAGTGCACGTTTTCTGCGCGGCCTACCGCGCAGATGAAATGGACGAGCTGCTGCGGTACGCTGACCATATCGTCTTCAACTCGCCCGCGCAGCTGGCAAAATTTGGCCCCGCGGCCAAGGCGGCGGGCAAAAGTGTGGGACTGCGCATCAATCCCGAGTGCTCGACCCAGGACGGCCACGCGATTTACGACCCCTGCGCCCCCGGCAGCCGTTTGGGCACGACCCGCGCCCAGTGGGACGCGGCAGCGGCAGAAAATTCTGCCCTGCCCGGGCTGTTGGACGGCCTGCACTTTCACACTTTATGTGAGCAGGACGCCGATGCGCTGGCCGTGACGCTGGACGCAGTGGCAGAGAAATTCGGCGATTTGCTGCCAAAAATGAAGTGGCTGAACTTCGGAGGCGGGCATCACATCACCCGCCCCGGCTACGACATGGCCACTTTGGAAAAATGTATCCGCCGCGCCCGGAATGACTGGGGCGTGACGGTTTATCTGGAACCCGGCGAGGCCTGCGCCCTGAACGCAGGGTATCTCTTGACCCGCGTGCTGGACGTGGTGCAAAACGGCGATACGACGGTTGCCATCTTGGATGCCAGCGCCGCCTGCCATACACCGGACGTGATCGAAATGCCTTACCGTCCGCCGCTGCTGGGGGCAGGGGAACCCGGCGAAAAGCCCTGCACTGTGCGGTTGGCCGGGCCGACCTGCCTTGCGGGGGATGTCATCGGTGATTACAGCTTTGACGCTGTGCCTGCCGTGGGAGATCTGCTGGTGTTCGGCGATATGGCCATTTACACCACCTGCAAGAACAACACCTTCAACGGTATGCCCCTGCCCGGTATTTACGCCCGCAAGCCCGACGGCACTACGCGGAAAATCGTGACGTTCGGATATACTGATTTCAAATGTCGGCTGGGAAAATAAGCTGCAATAAATGCAAAGCGCCCACCGGCAGGCCGTTGCTGCGCCGTATTATCTCGCATTTTCGCATATTTTGGCACAAAAGAAGCTGCTCACTCCGTAGGGAATGAGCAGCTTCTCACTTTTAAGCCTGCTACCAGGGCTTTTCTTTCATTATGGGTCGTCCGGCACCGGCATTGGCTGACAGGCAGGGGTTATGCAGCGGTCACTTTTTTGCTTCACTTGGATGGGGGACAGGGGGCATTTTCGTGAACAGCGCTTTCAGCGCCAGCGGCGTGGCGACGCTGGAAACCACGATCAAAAGAATGACCGCCGTAAAATAAACAGGCTCGACAACGCCGACCTCAAGGCCCTTCTGAGCCACGATCAAGGCGACCTCGCCGCGGGTCATCATGCCGACACCGACTTTAAGAGAGTCTCCCCAGTTGAAACGGCAGACTCTGGCCGCCAGTCCACAGCCGATGATTTTTGCCAGCAGGGCAACGAGAACAAAGCAAACACTGAACAGCAGAATCTCCGGCGTCAGTCCGCTGATGTCGGTCTTTAAACCGATGCTGACAAAGAAAATCGGCGCAAAAATCACATAGTTGCTGATGTCGACCCGGCGCTCTACATAAGCGGCGTCGTGCAGCGTACAGAGAACGATACCGGCAATGTAAGCGCCGGTAATATCCGCAATGCCAAAGTATTTCTCGGCAATATAGGCCATTGCAAAGCAGAATGCAAGGCTGGCAATCGTTATGCGCTGCGTATGGGGATTGCGGGAATCCAGCCACTTCATGGCGCAGTGGAACACATAGCCGATACCAACGGCAACCAGAAAGAACAGCGCGGTCTGGACCAGCACGCCGCCGATACCGGTGCCCTCACCGGAGCTGGCACCCAGCACACAGGTCAGCACGATAATGCCGATGACATCATCAATGACGGCAGCGCTGACAATGGTAGTGCCAAGGAAGCTCTTTAAGTGGCCCAACTCCTGCAGCGTTGCCACCGTGATGGACACGCTGGTTGCGGTCATAATCGTGCCGATAAACAATGCGCGGAAGAATTCCGGGCTGCCGATTGCCGAAAAGCCGTAGAATGCGCTGTAGAGCAGCGTACCGCCAATCAACGGTACAAGCACACCGATGCAGGCAATCAGCGTGGCAATAGGCCCGGCCCGCATCAGTTCTTTCAGGTTGGTGCCAAGTCCTGTGGAAAACATCAGCAGCACAACACCGATTTCAGCAAAAACGGAGATCGTGTCGTTGATCTGCACCAGATTGAGCAGACAGGGCCCAATCAGCAGACCGGCGAGAATTTCACCGACCACCTGCGGGGCCTTGCACTTGCGGGCAGCCAGGCCAAAAAACTTGGCGCTCAGAATAATAATTGCCAAATCACGGAAGATGGAATACATACATGTCATCTCTCTCAATTTACTTTAATCCACCTTTGTTATAGCACTTCTGTCAGATTTTTTCAATAGCTGAAACTGCCTTTTGGAGTTATCGCCGGATATTGTATAAATGTGGGTAAACTGTAAGCCAAAAACAAGGCAAAGCACTTGCAATAATGTCCGTAGTATGATAAAATTCCAATTTGGAAAAGTTATAATATGGTTTACTTCATGGCTTACTGCGTCCGACAGGGTTCGGCGGCAAGCGGTATACAACCTATATAATAAGGAAGAGAAGCGCATGTTCCATTTTTCAAACAGGCATCACCACACAGGAAAAACGTCAATGGGCAGGGCAAAAGTGTATGGTCTGCTTATGGCTTTGGCTATGCTTTTTATGGCAGGTCTGTGCGCCTGTTCCGCACAGCCGCACTCTGCGGCAGAGACTGCGCCGCAGACGATTGTGGTCGGCATTGATGTGTTTGACCCTTACAGCTATCTGGACAGGAACGGGCAGTTTGCCGGCATCGACGTGGAACTGGCGACGGAAGCGTTTTCACGACTTGGCTATATGCCGGAATTCCGGATGATTTCATGGCCGGACAAAAACAACCTTCTCAGCGACGGAACGATCGACTGTATCTGGTCATGCTTCAGCATGAACGGGCGGGAAACCGAGTACCAATGGGCCGGTCCGTATATGTACAGCCGTCAGGTCGTGGCTGTTCGTGCAGACAGCGATATCCAGTCGCTGTCTGATCTGGCCGGTAAGCGCATCGGCGTACAGGCAACCACAAAGGCGGAGTCGCTGTTTCTCGGCGAAATTTCCTCTTTGCTGCCCGAAGTCAAGCAAGTCAACAGCTTTGAGACGACAGAGGATATGTTTGCGGCACTGCGCAAAGGCTATGTAGATGCCGTCGCGGGCCATGAAGCACTGGTAGCCAAGTGGACAAATCTGGATGAAAGCAGTTACCGTGTGCTGTCAGAGAGTCCTTACAGTTCCGAACTTGGCGTTGCCTTCGCAAAGGACACCCATGAGGATTTGGCTGTGCAGCTGACCCAAACTCTGGAAGATATGAAGCAGGACGGAACGATTGGCCGCGTTGCAGAAAAATTCGGACTTGATGCAGAGAAAACTGTGTGGGGGGAACAGGGAAAATGAATGAGAAAAAGCAGTCCGGCAAAAAAAGACTGTTTTTGCTTGTGTTAGTTGCGTTCGGCATTGTACTTTGGATCACATTCACGAATCTGAACCGAATTGCACTGCGTCATACATTGGATGAAACGATTGGTTTTGTAAAGATCCGCTTAGAGCAGTACGAGACTGATGCGGCCAACGACCGCGTGAAAAGCCTTGTCCGCCTGCTGGATAAAACTGTAAGCCTTGGCAACGAAATGACGCTGAAGGAGGGTTTCGGCACGCAGGACCTGGACGCTTTTGCAGAGGAACAGCGTCTGACCGGTGCGCTTGTACTAGATGAAAACCTGAATGTTGTCATGCAGACCACAAAGGGCGGCAACGCCATGCCGCTGTGGGAGAAGCTGATCGACAGCCCCTATGTACACAATATCGTTGACTATCCAAAAAAGACATACTCGACCCGCCTGGAAGAAAATGGGATACTCTATGATTTTGCCGCGGTGGCACGCGCGGATGCACCAGGTATCCTGATTACCTATATACAGAAGGATAATGAGGATACTGGGGATTTGACGGTGGATTCCCTGTTGAGAGATTTTCCGTTGGAGCTTAGCGGCATCGCTACGATCACGGAGAACGGCAGGGTCATCAGCAGCAACAGCAGCAAACAGGTAAACAAGGCAATAGAGGAATGCCAGGAATTATATAACGGAACCTTCGGTGCTGCGGAGGATGGCATTGTGCGCCTGAACAGCCATCAGGGCGTCTGGTACGGCAGCCGGGAAAATACCGAGAACTATACGCTCTTTGTGTTTTTCCCGGCATCTCAGGTGTTCATGACGCGCAACATTGTCTGTGCATCCTATCTGGCCATAGCCGTAATGGTCTTTTTAATGGCACTGCTGTGGCAGACCAAAATGGAAAAAGACGCGCTGCGGCAGCACCAGAAACGTACCGGAATCATCACAGCGCTTGGCACGGCGTATACGTCCATTTCACTGATGGACTTGAAGAAAAATACCGTTGAAATCCTCAAGAACGCGTCCGATACGGTCGAGAAGCAGAAGCACTTTGCACTGAAACGATCCGTACAGCAGGAGCAAATCGAGAAAATTATCGCGGAGCCATACCGTGAGGAGTATCTCGCCTTTGCGGACATGACGACAGTGGCCGAACGTCTGAAGGGTCACACCTCTTTGGCTCTTGCGTCTCAGACTGTCGACAGGAAATGGATCCTTACGCTGATCACACCGCAGCGAAAAGACGCGGACGGCAACGTAACAGCCGTATTGGTTGCCACCCGCGACGCTACCGAGGAAAAGCGGCGGGAGCAAAAGCAGGAAGATGCCCTGCGCGATGCACTGGCGGCGGCGGAACACGCCAATAAGGCCAAGACGGTGTTCCTGAACAGTATGTCGCACGATATTCGCACCCCGATGAATGCCATTATCGGGTTTACGGCCCTTGCCACGGCGCATATTGATAACATTGACCTTGTCAAAGAGTATCTGAAGAAAATCAGCGTATCGGGCCAGCATCTGCTCAGTCTGATCAACGATATTCTGGATATGAGCCGTATCGAAAGCGGCACGGTCAAACTGGACAACACAGAAGTCCACCTGCCCGATGTGCTGCACGACCTGCGCACGATCATTCAAGGCAATATCAGCGCCAAGCAGCTTGGCCTTTATATCGACACGCAGGATGTGCACCACGAGGATATTATCACCGATAAGCTGCGCCTGAATCAGGTTCTGCTCAACATCGTGGGCAACGCTGTCAAGTTTACACCGGCGGGCGGTACCATCAATATCCGCGTTGAAGAAAAGCCGTCTGCCCGCCGTGGGTATGCGACCTTTGTTTTCAGCGTGAAAGATAACGGTATCGGTATGTCGAAGGACTTCCAGGCGCACGTTTTTGACTCTTTTTCACGAGAACAGACTGCGACAAGAAGCGGCATTCAGGGTACTGGCCTTGGCATGGCCATCTCGAAAAACATCGTAGATATGATGGGCGGAACCATCGCCGTCAAGAGCGAGCAGGGAAAGGGCAGCGAGTTTACGGTCACCCTGGACTGCAAGGTTTGTACGGAATCGGTGAAATATCCGCCGATTCCGGGCCTGAAAGGTGCCCGTGCACTGGTTGTGGATGATGATGCACAGACCTGCATGAGCGTAAGCAAAATGCTGCGGGAAATTGAGATGGAAGCCGACTGGACGACCTCCGGCAAGGAAGCTATCCTGCGCGCGAGGGAGGCGCACAATCAGGGTGCGGAGTTCAAGGTTTACATTATTGACTGGCTGATGCCGGATATGAACGGCATTGAGACGGTGCGCAGGATCCGCAAAGTAATCGAACCCGGCACGCCGATCATCATATTGACGGCCTACGATTGGGCCGGCATTGAGGACGAGGCCCGGCAGGCCGGTGTCACGGCGTTTGTTTCCAAACCGCTGTTTATGTCGGAACTGCGCGATGCGCTGACACACAAAGTGGTGTCGGGCAGGCAGCCCCTTCTGCCCAAGCACGGCGACTATACGGGCAAAAAGGTGCTGTTGGTCGAGGATAACGAACTGAACCGCGAGATTGCAACGGCCATTCTGGAGGAAGCCGGACTGAAAGTGGACGCCGTTGAGGACGGCACGGATGCTGTGGCCAGAATGAACGAGGCTGCGGAGGATGAGTATGATCTGATCCTGATGGATATTCAGATGCCCAAAATGGACGGATACACCGCCACCCGGGAGATCCGTACATTGAGCAGCAATAAAAAGGCAAACATTCCCATTGTGGCCATGACAGCCAACGCTTTTGAGGAAGACCGCCAAAAAGCATTCAAAGCAGGGATGAATGCACATATTGCAAAACCGATTGATGTGAACATCCTGATGGGAACACTGGATAAAGTTTTCAAACAGAATTCGTGATCGCGTTTAAATAGCGTACAAAGGATCTGTACGGCAAAGTAAAAAGCATATACAGCTGCGTTTATGGCGAACGACCTCTCGGCGGTTCGCAACGCGATGCTGTATATGCTTTTTTCATTGGTTTCTTAGGGCAACACCGCAAAATTCTAAGTGCCGATACGGCGAGCGAGGTGCGGCAGCTGCTAAGCCAAAAGCGCAGATAATACTTTGTGTATTATCGAGCATTTTGGCAACGCAGATGCCGTGCCGCACACCGAGCCGCAGCGAGGCGCTTCGGAGCGCAACCGCCGCTTGCGGCGGCTCTTGGCGCGGAGATCCGCCGGAGCGGTGCTTAAGCCGTAAGGCGGGAATTATACGGTGTTGCCTTAGGGCAACACTGCAAAGAGCGCCGTGTAAGCCGGGATGCAAGCGGATCGTATCAGATGGCCATTGCGGATATGCGCAATCTGTCAGCCGCCCAGCTCCACCATGCGGCGGATGCAGCGCCCGGCTCCCTGCATGACGTCCTGCGGCAGGGTGATTTTCTCACCGCCGCTGCCCTGCAGGCAATGGTAAATGTCCATCAGGGTGGTCAGTTTCATGTTCATGCAGGTAAGCTGCACGGCCAGCGGATAGAACCGCTTTTCCGGGCAAGCATAGGAGAGGTGCTCCACGATGCTGTTTTCCGTGCCGATGATGAACTCTTTGGCATCGGACTTTTCTGCATAAGCCATAATGCCGGTGGTAGAGCCAACATAATCAGCCTGCTCCACGACCTCGGGGCGGCATTCGGGATGAACCAGAAGCAGCGCCTCCGGGTGGGCAGCGCGGGCTTTGGCTACATCTGCTGCCGAACATACGATATGGCGCGGGCAGCCGCCGTGGTAAAAGGCAAACTGCTTTTCCGGCAGCTGCTTTGCTACATAGCCGCCCAAATTGGGATCTGGGATGAACAGAATTTTATCGTTTTCCAGCGCACTGCAAATTTTCAACGCGCTGGAGGACGTCACACAGACATCGCAGGCCGTTTTCAGCTCCGAGGTCGTATTGATGTACGCCACCACGGCGTAGCCGGGGTACTGCTTTTTCAATTCCTGCAAGGTCGGCAGATCAAGCTGCTCGGCCATAGGGCAGCCCGCCATGGGGTTGGCCAGCCAGACAGTTTTCTCCGGGCTTAAAATTTTGCAGGTCTCGGCCATGAAGCGCACACCGCACATGATGACCCCGTCAGCGTTGGTTTTGGCCGCCTGCACGCTCAACCCGTAGGAATCGCCGTTGTAATCGGCGACTTCCAGCACAGGCTGGCTCTGGTAGGCATGGGCCAGGATGCAGATATTCTTTTCCCGTTTCAGTCGCAGGATCTCCTGCTGCAGTTCATGGACAGTCATAATTATGCCTCGTTTTCTTTCTTCAATGCTCCCACGGCTGCAGCGGAGCCAGAAAACCGTGCTCTTTCAGTTCTTTTTCGATCAGGCTCAGCCTGTCCGGGGTGGCTGCCTCCACCAGATGATAGTGGTAGCCGTCGGTGGCGGTGGACAGCACCGTGGAGGAACTGTCCTCAAACGATTGCAGAAATTCCCGCACGTCCTGCCGGGAACGGATGTCCATCTCGGCGGTGATACGGCCATAGACCCGGTGGCTGATGCTGATATTCTTGACCCGGCCGCCACAGTCCACAATCAGGTTCAGCTCCTGCCCGGTTCGGTCAGGTGTGTGGCGCACCTTGAACTCCCGTGTGCAGCCGGCGGGCTGATCAGGCTGCTCCAGCACATAGCCGCGTGCAGTGGAAATGATCCCGGGGTGTGATGCCCGTATGACCGCCAGATCCTGCACGATGACCTGACGGCTGACGCCGTAATGGGTAGCCAGCGTGCGGGCGGCAAGAGGCGCTCCGGCATGGGCAAGCTGCTGCAAAATGGCGGCGCGGCGCTCTGCGGTGGTCATATCAGGCCTCCTCCGCGGTCAGGGGGCGCAGATGCTTCATGGAAAGATCCAGAATGGGGGCCGAATGGGTCAGGGCACCGCTGGACACATAGTCAATGCCAATGTCCCGCAGACGGGCAATGTTTTCCCGCGTGACATTGCCGGAGCACTCGGTCTTGGCGCGGCCTGCAATCAAAGTCACAGCCTTGCGCATATCCTCGTCGCTCATATTATCCAGCATGATGATGTCCGCACCGGCTTCCACGGCCTCTTTGACCTGTTCCAGCGTTTCAACCTCCACCTCGATCTTGCGGACGAAAGACGCATACTGCCGGGCCATCTTGACGGCCTTCGCCACGCCGCCGGCAGCGCCGATGTGGTTATCCTTCAGCAGCACGCCGTCGGACAGGCCGGTGCGGTGGTTGCTGCCGCCGCCAACGCGGACAGCGTACTTTTCAAAAATGCGGTTGTTGGGGCTGGTCTTACGGGTGTCCAGCAGGGTGATGCCGGTTCCCTCCAGCAGGGCAGACAGCTGATGGGTATAGGTGGCAATGCCGCTCATTCGCTGCAGGTAGTTCAGCGCAACGCGCTCACCGGAAAGCAGAGCGCGTATATCGCCCGTAACAACGGCCAGCTTCTGGCCGGGCTGTACGGTATCGCCGTCCCGGCAGAAGAATTCCACCTTGGCGCCGGGGTCCAGCAGCGTAAAGACACGGGCATAAACCGCCAGACCGGCAACAATGCCGTCCTCCTTGGCAATCAGATCCACGGTGCCGGGGCAGGCGTGGGGCATGACGGCGTTTGTGGAAACGTCCTCCTCCGGAATATCCTCCCGCAGCGCTTGCAGCAGCAGCGGGTCTATATGCAGCAGCTGGGTGATCTCATTCATGGTTTTTACTCCTCTCAATAGCGGTCAGAACCTCCTGCCGATACGCGGCAAACAGCGGTTCCTGTTCACGGTATGGGGCCAAATCGGGCTTATCGCCTGTAAAGACAGGCGGTTCTCCGTATAGTATATCATCTGCCGCGCGCTGTGCAAAGACCAAAGATTCCAGCAGGGAATTGCTGGCCAGCCGATTGCGTCCATGCACACCGTTGCAGCAGGTCTCGCCGCAGGCATACAGCCGGGGCAGTGCTGTGCGGCTGCTCAGGTCCGCCGTGATGCCGCCCATAAAATAATGCTGGGCCGGTACAACGGGGATCGGTTCATGGATGGGGTCGTACCCCTCCTCCTCGCAGCGCTCCAGAATGTTGGGGAAATGCTCACGGATAGCCGCCTCACCGATGGGGCGCATATCCTCCCACACATGGTCGGTGCCGTCCTTTTCCATCTGTGCGCGGATCGCTGCGCTCACCACGTCGCGGGGCTGCAATTCGTTGGTAAAGCGGTTTCCGTTTTTATCCAGCAGCAGCGCGCCCTCCCCGCGAACCGATTCCGAAATCAGAAAGCGACGGCCTTTTCGGTGGCTGTACAAAGTCGTGGGGTGGATCTGGATATAGTCCAGGTGCTCACAGGCAACGCCGTGGCGCAGGGCCATGGCGATGGCATCCCCCGTGATGTGGGGGAAGTTGGTGGAGTTTTTATACAACCCACCGATGCCGCCGCAGGCCAGCACCACCGCCCCTGCCCCGATGGCTCGCGGTTCGCCGTCCGGGCCGGCAGCAATGACACCGCCGCAGGCCGAGGCGTCGGCGAAGAAATCCAGCAGAGTCGTATGCTCGCGCAGTTCGATGTTCTCGCAGCGCAGGACCTCGTTCAGCAGGGTCTGGGTGATCTCGTGGCCGGTAATATCCTCATGGAACAGAATGCGCGGGCGGGAGTGCGCTCCCTCCCGGGTAAAGCGCAGAGCCCCGTGGTCATCCCGCGCAAAGCGGACGCCGCGGCGCACCAGATCCCGGATGATCGAGTTGGAGGAACGAATCATCAGGTCTACTGTGGTGGGGTTGTTCTCGTAATGGCCTGCCCGCATCGTGTCATCAAAAAAGGGGCGGTAGTCTGCCTCGCCATGCTGCATACAAATGCCGCCCTGCGCAAGGAAGGAGTCGCTCTCGTCCGCTTTCTGCTTTGTAAGCAGAAGAATGCGGTACCGCGCAGGCAGATTCAGGGCGCAATAAAGGCCCGCAGCGCCGGTGCCGACGATGACTACGTCAAAATAGTCATCCATATTAGCCATTTTCATGTGGTTTCCTCGGTTTCTTCTGTAATTCCAACTTTGACAGTATAGCACCGTTCATTACACGTGTCAAGACACATGTAATGATATATAATGACACCCCGCCATGCGCAATAAACTTCGGCATAAAAAACAACAGGAACACTGCTGTACATTCAGACTGTCGAAAAAGATGCGTTCACCCCTTGGCCCCCTCTGCGAGGGGGCTCCGCCCGCAGGCGGTGGGGGAGAGAACTGTGCGGTAGCCCGAAATATTTCGGGCTACCGCAAGGTTCTCTCCCTCGCAGATGGAGGTTTTTCGACACTGCTGTACATTGCAATGTTCCTGTTGTTTTTATTAGGTTGGCCGCTGCAAAGCGTTACAAATCGTTCCGCAGCTTTACGGCACTCCGTTCGGCGATGCACTGCTTTAAAGCGTTGATCATCTTGGCTTCGTCCAGCGGTTTGGTCAGGTGAATATCCATATAGATCACGCCGAAACAGCCGGGTGCGGACTTTTCAAACAGCTCTACAGCCTCCTGTTCGTCGGCAGCGCGGGTCACCTCCATACCGCTGTTTTCCAGCATACAGCAGGCAATTTCCATATTCAGCTCGTTATCCTCTACGACCAGCGCACGGAGCCCCTTGAAGGAAATATCACCCTTTACCTGCGTCGCGGGTTTGAGATCATCCTGTTTGCTGATTTTGAACGGCAGCTTGACCGTGACCGTAGTTCCCGCGCCGGGCCTGCTCTGCAAGGTGACGCTGCCGCCCATTCTGTCAACCAGTTGTTTTACGATGGCCAGGCCCAGACCGGTTCCCTGATAGGTAGAACGGCTCGTCACCTTTTCCTGCGTGAACATATCAAAAGCGTGTGCGGAAAATTCCTCACTCATGCCGATACCCTGATCCTGGCAGACAAAGGTGACAAGTGTGTGCTCCCCGTCCAGCTGTTCTTCGCTGCTCCAAACGGTGATCGCACTGCCTGGCGGACTGAACTTGATGGCATTGTCCGTAATGTTGGAGAGGATCCTGCTGAGGTGCACCGGGTTTCCGATTACGAACGGATGCCGGATCGTGTCCTCATCCCGTGCAACCTGATACCGAATGTCTTTTTCTGCCGCCTTTTTATGATACCTCTGGTTCAGGTCACGCAGCACGGCAATCAGGTCAAAGGTCAATGCCAGCTTCCGTCGCACATGCGGTATTCTGTGGAGATATATTCTTCGTTTTTCAGTCTTTCCGCAAGGGTGGGCACATCCATGAAACGGCGGACCAGGTCGCGGTATTCGGGCACCACAGTGGCATCACAGAGCTGATACAGCTTCTCCGAGGCACAGCCGTTGTTTCCGGTCAGGCGGTGCGTCGTAAGAAAACTGTCCCGGAAAATGTGTTGCCGCGGTAAGTTGACTGGCGACCAATGGTCACCCCTACACACGCAATAAGGCAAAAATGCAATTTTTTGACGGTCTGATATACTATATAAGGTCTACTGCAACACACCGCAAAAGGCAGTCCGCTCCCTATAGTTCGCTAAAGTTACATTTAGCGAACTTGTGCATTTCTCTTTTACGGGAGGCTTTTGCTTCCCGATGCCCCCTGCTCCCGTCATCTCGTTCTCCCTGCCGATGACTTTTATTTCCGCTTTACATGGGCAGCGCAACGGTAAATACGGTTCCTGCCCCTTCTGCCGGCTCATCCTGTACTGTACCGCCGTGCAGTGCTGCAATTTCCCGCACCAACGCCAACCCCAGTCCTGCGCCGCCCATTTCGCGGCTTCTGGATTTGTCCACACGGAAAAACGGTTCAAAGATGCTGGTCCTGTATTCATCGGGAATACCGCAGCCGGTATCTGCAACGCGCAGTATTGCTTTGCCGTTTGACCGGCTGATCGTAATCTGCACAGAACCGCCCGGCTGATTATACTTGATTGCATTTTCCACAAGGTTGAACAGCATACGGTAAATCAGGGCATCGCTTCCGATAATATGAATATCCTCACATTCCTGATGCAAGGTGATCTGCTTTTTCTGGGCCAGCGGCGTCAGATCCGTCACAATTTCATCTGCCAGCGGCGCAAGCTCAATGCAGTCATCCCGCGGAACGGCCTGCAAATTGCTCATTTCCAGCAGGGTCCGTACAAGCGCCGATAAACGGGCTATCTGCTCTGTCTGAAAGTGTACCAGCTCTGCGGTTTCCGCGTCCGTATTCATGTGATCTTCGGCGAAGATTTCCAGTTTTGCTTGCATGATGGCCAGCGGTGTTTTCAGCTCATGGGCTGCATTCCCGGCAAACTGCCGCTGTAGGTCAAAGGAATGGGCCAGGCGATCCAGCATTTGATTGACAGATTGACTTAGCTGCCGAAATTCCGCAACGGTATTTTCTTCCAGCCGTATATCAACCAGATTATCCTGATCGACCTTCTCGGCCTGCTGTGCCAGCTCTTTCAGTGGTTTCAGCGCTTTGCCGCTGATAAAATAAGCAATCGCTGCGCTGAACAGCGTCACCACTGCCGTAATGCACCACCCTTTGCGGCCAAAAATCGTCTTTGTATCGTAAACCTCTTGCGAGAATTGCACCAGAAAGTCTGACATCTGATCTTCGGGGATCTCTATGGTCAGATCCTCCCCGCCGTCCTGTTGATATTGTAAAACGTACCCGTTCAGATTGTCCATACCGGAGGCGCCGGAGCGATACAGCAATAAATTCAGACAGATGCAGGCACCCGCAATCAGTAATGCCGTCATAAGTGTGATGCGCCATTGCAAAGATAATCGCTTCATTGCTCGCTCTCCCCCACTTCATAGCCTTCTCCGATGCGGTTTCGGATAGGATCATACCCCAGTGCCGCGCGCAGCTTTTTGCGCAGCGCCGAGATATGCACCCGAATCGAGTTGCTGAACGCATCTACGCGGCCGTCCCAGACATGTTCCATCAATTCCTCCTGACTGACAGGGCGTCCCTGATGCAGAAGCAGATATTCCAGAACACTGCTTTCCTTGCGGGTCAGTGGAACAGGTTGACCGTCCACCATAGCCACCCGGCTCTTGGTATCAAAGCTCAGTCTGCCGCATCGCAGACAAACATTGCGCTGAATAAACTGCCGCCGTGTCAGGCTGCGGACGCGGGCTTCCAGTTCGGCCAAATGGAACGGCTTGGCCAGATAGTCATTGGCGCCGGCGTCCAGGCCTTCCACCTTGTCCGCAATTTCACTGCGGGCCGACAGAATCAGAACCGGCGTTTCCAAATCGGTCTTTCGCAGTGTGCGCAGAACTGTCATTCCATCCACTCGGGGCAGGTTCAGATCCAGCAAAACAAGGTCATACCGCTCTGCCGCCAGCATTTCCAGCGCGGTTTCCCCATCACCGCAGTCATCTGTTTCATACCCTGCACGGTGCAGCTTTCTGGCAACGCTTTCCCGCAGGGACGGCTCATCCTCAACCAGCAGCAAACGCATAATAAACACTCCTTATATAAACTGTGTTTCTGTTTACTACCATTATAACAGCTTTTGCTAAAATCTGCGTTAATTTTTTCTTAGCAGAAAATTTATACCCGTTGTGCTATACTGATTTCATCAAGACAAAAAGGAGGATCGAAATGTTGAGCAAAAAGGCAATCGTTCAGGTGCTTTTTCTGCTGGCTGCCGTTATGATGATCGGTTACGGGGCATGGCGCGGTGAGGCGGGCACTGTCTTTACGAAAGCAATTCGATTATGTATGGAGTGTGTTGGCATTGGATAAGAATCGTTCGCATTTTCTGGCCCGTTTCCGGGGACTGATCCAGGCAGGTGCAGCACTGCTGACAAACATCCATCTGCCGAATTTTCTCAAAGGAACGCTTTATCAGGGCAAAGGGAAATATCTCTGCGTTCCGGGCCTGAACTGTTACTCCTGCCCCGGCGCTGCGGGGGCCTGCCCTATCGGAGCCTTTCAGGCTGTGGTCGGGTCGTCAAAGTTTCGGTTTTCCTATTATGTTACCGGCATTTTGATTCTGCTGGGCGTGCTGCTGGGGCGCTTTATCTGCGGTTTTCTCTGCCCGTTCGGCTGGCTGCAGGAGCTTTTGCATAAGATTCCCTCTCCCAAGCTGTCAACCAGACGCCTGAAACCGCTGCGCTATATCAAATATGCGGTACTGCTGATCATGGTCGTACTGCTTCCGGCTGTTATTGTCAACACATCCGGCATGGGGGATCCGTTCTTCTGCAAGTACCTGTGTCCGCAGGGCGTACTGGAGGGCGCAATTCCGCTTTCTCTTACAAACGCGGGCATTCGAGCTGCTTTGGGAAAGCTGTTCAGCTGGAAATTCTGCATTCTGCTGGCAGTTGTGGTAGGCAGCGTGGTTTTTTACCGCCCGTTCTGCAAATGGCTGTGCCCCTTGGGGGCGGTCTATGCACTTATGAATCATGTATCCCTGTTTCAGATGCGCGTTGACCGCGATACATGTGTTTCCTGCGGTGCCTGCGCAAAAGCGTGCCCGATGGATGTGGATATTACCAGAACACCAAACCACGCGGAGTGTATCCGCTGCGGTAAGTGTATAAAGTCTTGTCCGACCAAAGCGATCTGCTATCAGTACGGTTTCGGCGACAAGTCAAAAACAGAAATCAAGGAGAATTGACAATGAAACGTTTTTTTGCATGGATCACAGCCCTTCTGATGCTGCTCTCCCTCGCTGCTTGCAGCAGCACACAGACAAGCACTGCGGCATCTTCCCAGCAAGCATCTACTTCTGAGACGGGCAAGTCTGAAAATGAGCTTATCGCAGAGGAAAACGATATTCTGGCGGCAAATAACGCCCTGTGGGAAAAGGTTTTTGCCTCCATGGACAAGAATGTTACCGACACCACACTAAGCAGCAATTACGGTGATATTCTTATGAATGCGTTGGATCATGCGAAGGACCAGTTCACCGATGAAGAATATGCTGCTTTAAAGGCCGATGCGGACAAAATCCGTGAGATCGAAGCACAGATCGCAGCACTGCCGCAGGATGAAGCTGCCAGCCAGTCTATGACGCAGACGGCCAGCACATTCCCGCAGTTTGAAGGAAAGGATTTGGACGGCAACAGCGTAAGCAGCAGTCTTTTTGACGATAATGCGTTCACCGTTGTAAATTTCTGGTTCAGCGGCTGCAAGCCCTGTGTGGACGAGATGGACGACCTTAACGCATTGAATCAGCGCATTCAAGAGCAGGGCGGCGAGGTGATCGGTATCAACACAGAAACCCTTGATGGCAACGCGGACAACATTGCCGCTGCCAAACAGATTCTGGAACAGGCCGGTGCTGCATTCCGCAACATCTATTTTGACTCTGCCAGTGATGCCGGTAAGTTTGCCCTCGGCATTATGGCCTTCCCCACCACCTGCGTTGTGGATCGTCAGGGCAACATCGTCGGGGAACCGATTATGGGCGGTATTGATAACGAGGATAACGCTGCCGCACTGCAAAAGCTGATCGATGAGGCTCTTGCGCAGTCGCAGCAGTAAATAAGAAAATAGCTTAAGGCAACACCGCACAATTCCCGCCTTACGGCTTAAGCGCCGCTGCGGCGGCTGCGGCACGGCATCTGCGTTGCCAAAATGCTCGATAATACACAAAGTATTATCTGCGCTTTTGGCTTAGCAGCTGCCGCACCTCGCTCGCCGTATCGGCACTTAGAATTATGCGGTATTGCCCTTAAAAAACTCGCAGCAGTCATGGATACGAAAGTACCCTTTGGCTGCTGCGAGTTTGTATTTTGCTGCGCCGCCGTGTGGCGGTCTATGTCCCCTGCTCCAGGGCTTACTGCCCGGTTTGCTTTCCCTCTATAGCATATATTTTGTCTTTTCGATTGTATATCAGCATTTTATACTTGACAAAGTCAAGCGTATGGACTATACTCTTTTACGAAAGGAGATGCTGCATCCACCATGTATCAAAGGACCCTATCCTACTACATCGCCATGCTGTACCGCAGCTTTGCGGATTTCACAAGCGACAAGCTGCAGGAAGTCGGACTAAATTTCGGGCTTTTGTTTTTTATTGTATATATCGGAAAAAAGCCGAACTGTACGCCTTCGGAATTGACAAAAGCATTGTCTCTTGACTGGGGGCACAGTCAACGGTGCATCAATCGTCTTACTGACGATTGCTTTATTACCAAGGAAAAATCAGGGCGTCACTATCTGCTCAACCTGACAGAACGTGGGCAGGAGGCTTTTGAAGCCGCCCACCGGATATTCTTTGACTGGGACGACAGATTTATGACGAATCTGACTGCGAAAGAAAAGGAACAGCTGCTTGCCTTATTGGAAAAAGCAACAGAAAGGATACCGCACCATGTACGAAACGATTAACAGCCCCATCAATTACGGCGGTCTGGAATTGAAAAACCGTATCATCTTTGCTCCTACCACTTTTGGCCTTGCGGAGGACGAATACTTTGAAAAGATCCGCAAGATCGCCGCAGGCGGCTGCGCCATGGTTATCATCGGTGACGTCCCCGTCGGCAAAAGCCAATTTGAGAAATCTCTTTTTGATAAAAAAGGCTTCGCCCATTATCAGAAGCTGGTCGAAATCGTCCACAGCTATGACTGCCGCATCTGCGCCCAGCTGCACCAGTCCGACTCCAATATGCTGGCCATGCTGAAATACGTGCCCGGCGTTCTGACGAAGAAGATTTCCATGGAGGAGCTGCGTCCCCTGCTGAATGCCGAGGTTGCCCCTTACATCAGCAAGCTGTCCACCCGCAAGATCCATAAGATCATCAACGGCTTCGGCGAGGCTGCCGTGCTGGCTGTCAAAGCCGGGTTCGATATGGTGCAGGTCCACGGTGACCGCATGTGCGGCAGCTTCAGCTCCACTGTCTTTAACCACCGCACGGATGAATACGGCGGCAGCGCCGAGAACCGTGCCCGCTTTGCGGTGGAGGCCGTCAAGGCCATCCGCAGCCGTCTGCCGGAGATTCCCATCGACTACAAGCTGGCCGTCCGGCAGGAAGATCCCCACTACGGCAATGCCGGTGTGGTGGAGTCCGAGCTGGGTATTTTTGTACCGCTGCTGACCGATGCCGGTGTGACCAGCTTCCATGTAACGCTGGCGAACCATTCCAGTCTGGAGGACACCATTCCCCCGGCCAAGCACCCGTACTTCAAAGAGCAGGGCTGCTTCCTGAAATTCTGCGATGAGGTTCGCCAATACACGGACAAGCCCATCACCGGCGTGGGCGGACTGAATCAGCCTGATTTTGTAGAGCAACAGCTTGCAAGCGGACGCATCACCTGTGCTGCCATGAGCCGACAGTTGTTGGCTGACCCCGAATGGCCTAACAAAGTCATCTCCGGGAAAATCAAGGAGATTCATCGTTGTGTTCGCTGCAACAAAAAATGCCTTGGCGGCTTGCAGCAGCATCAGGGTACCCATTGCATTTATGAGAAGGTATGACCTGTGAAATACGCTATTGTATTCAGCAGCCAGACCGGCAATACTAAACAGCTTGCCGAGGCTGTTTCCTCCGTTCTCCCTCAGGCAGATTTGTGTTTCTTCGGTTCCCCGTCACAGGAGGCTCTGCAGGCAGAGCGTCTTTTCATCGGCTTTTGGACGGACAAGGGGCGCTGCAATCAGGAAATCACCGATTTTTTGAAAACGCTCAAGGGCAAAGAGGTGTTCCTGTTTGGCACAGCCGGGTTCGGCGGCAGTCAGGAATATTTTGACAAAATTCTTTCTTCCGTTCAAAAGTACCTCGGTACTTCCAATACTGTCATCGGCACCTACATGTGCCAGGGGAAAATGCCGCAATCGGTGCGGGAGCGCTATGTAAAGATGAAAAACAGCCCTCTGCCGATCCCAAACGTTGACAAAATGATTGAAAACTTTGATACTGCTGTTTCCCACCCCGACGAAACGGATTTGCAGAAATTGAAATATGCCGTGGCGCAATGTATAAAGCGCTGATACAAAGTAGGTCCTAAAAACACACTTCCGTCTGGCTGCCTGCGCCGTTATGACGATCCACTTTTTAAAGCAGCGGCAGACCCAACCCTGCTGAGCCGCCATGACCGCTTTTACCGCAGTCATAGCGTGGCCCTTTATTTGCTTATCAATTGCGCACGGGTGCACGCGGGGCTGTTGCACAGCCCCCAAAAGGAAAGACCGAAGTAAAAGCCAAAAAAGGCTTTACAACTTCGGTCTTTTGCTTTAAGTTAATAGTTGGGTCACCTGAAGGATGTGCAGGACGGCACCCTGCAGCCGGACTTCGCGCAGGAGCTTGTCGATGCGCTCTGGCTCAAATATTCCGAGTGGGTGTGGACGATCTCTGCCAACACGGCAGACTATTTTGCTGGGTACAACCAGTTCCAGAACCTGACCGTGGGCGGCAAGACCCGCAGCGGGCAGGACGGCACCAACACCGTGACTTTTATGGTCATGAAAGCCACCGAGGAATGCAAGACCAACCAGCCGGGACTTTCTGTTCGTTTGCAGGCCGACTGCCCGCGGGAATTTATGGATGCGGTCACGCATCTTGTCAGCACCGGCACAGCTTTCCGGGTGGGAGCAGCTGGCCGCGCAGGAATACGGGATAAAGGTCACTTCCTATAAGTAGTCCCTGTCCTCCACTGCGGCGGCCTTACGGCTCCTGCAGCATGATCCGCACGATCTCTTTGTCTGTTTCGCGCATACCCTCACGGCCCAGCAGTCCCACATTACGGATGGTATTTTCAACGCCCTTTGTGACGATGCCATCCCCACTGCGGAACTGCTGGCCGTTTTTGTACATGTGATACCCCAGGATGCCCGCCTCCACGCTGGAGGCGATCTTCGCCGCACAGCTGGCCTTGGCACCATCGCAGATAATACCCGAAACGATGGCCAGCGCATTGACAAGGGTGTGGGAGACCGCTTTCAGGTCTGCGCCCTGCAGATAGGCAATGCCGCAGCCCGCAGCACAGCCCGCGCTGACGGCCCCGCAGTAGGCGGACAGCCGCCCTATACCGGCCTTCTCGTGGATCGCAATCAGGTTGGAGAGGGCCAGTGCGCGGCAGAGAGTCTCATCGGATGCCCCCAGCTCTCTGGCATACTCGATGACCGGCACCGAGACCGTGATGCCCTGATTGCCGCTGCCCGAGTTGATGACAACCGGCAGCTCACAGCCGCTCATACGGGCATCAGAGCCTGCTGCTGCCTTGGCAATAGCGCGGTTGCGCACATCCTCGCCGTAAAATTTCAGCATTGTAGAGCCGATGTTCGCACCGTAATCCCCTCGCAGTCCCTCCTCCGAGATGCGGGTGTTGTACCGGATCTGGGTTTCCAGCAAAGGTCGGATGTCATTGATCTCGCAGGTATCGGCAAATGCAAAGATATCCGCAATGTTCAGCAGTGCCCGGTCTGTCAGACCGCTCTCGGCAGGGGCGGCGTCACCGCAGAGCTGCTTTGTCTCCTGCGCGGTATGATCCAGCAGCACTTCGCTGTTTCTTTGGATCATGACAATATTCGTGTGGTACTGGCAGATGCGCACCACGGCAGAATCGCTCCCCTGCTGCAGCGTCACAATAATGTCGAAGATAAAGCCGTTGTCGATTGCCTTCACCGTGACCGGCACCTGCTTCAGGAAGGCGCGCATCGCAGCCTTCTGGTCCGCTGTTACAGCTGAGATGACCTCCAGTGCCTTGTCCGCCTGCCCGCCGACGATGCCTGCCGCTGCGGCGGCTTCAATGCCCTTCATGCCATCGGTGTTGGGCACGATGACGCTCTTGACATTCTTGATAATGTTGCTGCTCACGCCGATTTCAACTTTGTCCGGCATGCCGCCAAGCACATCCCGCGCCTTGGCGGCGGCGTAGGCGATGGCAATCGGTTCGGTGCAGCCCATGGCAGGGATCAGCTCCTCTTTCAGGATCTGCACATACGCCTGATAGGTTCTGCTCTGCTTATCCATACAAGTGACTCCTTTGGTTGCTCTGCAAAGTGTCCGCAGCGGGGTACTATACCGCGTCTGCTGGTTTGTAATAGTACAAGTATAGACATTTTCCCCGCCTTTTGCAACAGCACTTTTGCGGCGTTCCGATCCGGAGCACTTTATGCACTGGTTGGGCATAAACACTGCCGCTGTCTGCATCCCATAACGCAAAATGTGCCTGCTTGCGCGGGCACATTTTGCGTTATTATGCTTTTTCCTGTCTGGCCGCATTCAGCAGCTGCTTTTGAAATTCCCGGGCCGCCGTATTCAGCGGACGGTGCCGGTCATAAACCAGACTTACTGAGCGCTGCGGAATCGCCTCCCGCAGGGTCAGCTGCACAATGCTGCGGCGCTGCAGGCTGCTGCGGGCCATCGGCTCCGGCACAAAGGCAAGGCCAAGCTCACTCTTTACCAGCGTCATCATCTGGTCTGTGGTGGCCGCCTCAATATCCGGCTTCAGGTCTGCGCTATACTCAAGGAAAAACTGCCGGTAAAACAGGCGGCTCATGCTCTCGTTCCCCAGCATGATCAGCGGATAGGCGTCAAGCTCCTGCAGCGAGAGCATCCGGCTTGCCAGCGCCGTGAAGGTTTTCCCGCCGACCAGGATTTCGTTGAACGGCATCAAATCAACTTTTTTCAGCTCCCCCTCTGCGCCGGTGGGGGTCGTCACAACAGCAAAATCGACCTCGCCGTTTTTCACAGCCTGAATCGCCTGCGGCGTTGAATGGTTGGAGATCCGCAGCCGGATACCGGGATACTGCGCATGGAAGTCCCGCAGCCGTTCCGACAGGTAGATGTTCAGCGCCGTCTCGGTTGCGCTGATACTGATTGCACCATGCTCAAAGGTCGCGCTGGCGCTCAGCTCCTCCTCGGCATCCTGTATCTGCACAGCAGCCGAGGAAATACGGGTATAGAGCATCTCCCCCTCCGGCGTCAGCGTCACACCCCGGTTGGAGCGGATAAACAGCACACAGTGCAGCTGATCCTCCAGCTTGTTCATCGTATGTGTGATGTTGGGCTGGTTGCTGCCCAGCACGCGGGCCGCCTTGGTAAAATTGCGGTATTTTGCGACAAAGTAAAAAATCTTGTAGTATTCCCAATCGACATACATAGGCGCAGCCTCATTCATACCAAAATTACATAGTCATAATGCGGTAAATACTTTTTACACATTCTATGTCACAAAGTATAATAGCACCGCAACCCAAAAGCAAGCAAAATTTTCCCTCTATAGAAACAAATTGTAAGGAAGGCGAAACCAAAATGCTGACCGCAGTACCTGCGGAAGGGTACCTGGCTCTAAGGCAACACCGCATTCTTCTGCGTGCCGCCCCTATAGTTTTTCAAGGCTGCATCTCCCCCTCTCCCCTGCCCGCATTTGTGGGTGGGGGCTTTTTGTTTACCGTCTTCAGTGCGTCCCTCTCTCAGAGCGCGTGCGTGGACGCCTCTGCAGCGCGTTTTGCTGCAGGCAGCGGCAGACAAAAAAACACCCACAGCGGCGGCTGTGGGCTTTGGGTTCAATCATTATTGGCGGATGCTCCCAGCGCACGGCAAAGCGGATGATTCAGCAGCATACCGGCGATAACATACCGATAGGAGTGCACCGCACCGTTTCGGATCGTTTGCGGTATCCGCTGCTTTCGTACCAGCTTTTCCAGCGCATCCATCTGCTCTTTCAAAAAGTAAAAAGATATTTGTGGATAGATCTTGTCATCCAACTGCGTAGCAATAAACCGGCTGACAACTTTTGTTTCCGGAAACAGATAGTAGGCCGCCCTGTTCTGCTCGATTTCTGCTTTGCTGGCCAGATATTCCCTGCTGTTCATGATCAGGCAGTTGTCAGCACCGACCTTCATGACCTTATCCATCTCGGACTGGAGCAGCCGATTGGCCAGGGTGCCTACGCGGATATCCTCCACAGCAGCCTCATCCACAAGCATCTCCCGAATCAGGAGCCCTACCCGAAGGTTGACCTTGACTTTTTCTTCTTTCATTCGCATCACCCTTTGGTTACCGGGACAGTGTCTCCCCTACCCTGCCTTACTTTGCGGCTTCAATCAAATCCCGGAGGCTTTGCGCCTGCTCGATCAGTTCATTCAGAATCGCAACATCATTATCACGGCGCTCCTGAGACATCTTTCTGACGCCGCGCTTATAGCTGGTTGAACTCATCTTCTTAAAAATCTTATTAGCAACAGGCTGGATCGCCTTTTCCACAAAGGTCGCGCTTTCAGACTCGCATTTTTGCTCCTTTTTCTCGACGCGCTTTGCCTCCTGATCCCTGGCCACATCCTTTGCGATTTCCTCGGCCTTCTCCGTATCATGCCGACTGACGGCGGTATGGTACTCCTCTACCCTGTTCTGCAGCAGGCGGATTTCGTTTTCACACTCCGCAAACGCAGTTTCCAGGCGCTCGTCCCGCTCATCCGGCTCGTTGGTTTTTCTGGCTCTGTCAATAGCCCGTATAAAATCATAATGTATGCTGTTGCATTCCTGCAGCAGACGCTCCCGGGCATCGGTGTCACAGTTGCTCACATCAACCGTGCTCAGCAACAGATAGCACTGCGCAATTTTATGCTGCACCTCCGGCTCCAGCGTGATATAGCTTTCACACTCCATGCGGGTCAGGAACTTGTTATCCAAAAGGCGAAGCAACTCTTTGTCCAGCTTTTCCTCAATGCGGAAATCACGGTCGATCTGCTTGGCTGTGGTTGCACTCACTTCCTTAATTGCCTTTTTAGCGTCCTTTTCCGTCATATTGAACGGCTCGTTCTGAAGGCAGACCACAAATTCTGCAACGGCCTTGCGGCGGATCTGTTCATCCGCAAAGCCGCCGCGGACCTGCAGGTTCGCACTGTATAAAAGCACCTTTTTTTCATTTTCCGAAAGACTGGTTGTGATCACATTGCAGTTTTTGATGGTGTTCCAGGTGGCGTCTCCTCTCTTTTCAAGGTACTCCATCGCGCGGTAGCGGCGCTCACCGGAGAGAAGGACATACACTGTTTTTCCATTTTCTTCCTGCGGAAACACCACCAAATTATGCATCAGGCCGTTGCGCTGAATATCCTCCGCCAGCTGCACAATGTCCTCTTGGGTATCTGCCTGCCGGAAGATTTCATTGTCCGCGTTTACGCGAATATCGTACAGTGCAATATCCCGTGCTTCGTATTCAATGCTTTTATGCCCTGCGGTCAGATCACTGATAATTTTTCCTGCATCGCCATTATTGGAATCAATTTTGCCAAGCTCTGCATCCGTCGGGCGAGAACGTTTTACGATTTCCTTCTTTTTGGCGGGGCTTTTCATTCCCATATCATTTCACCTCCAGACGCTTTTTCAACTCTTCGTAGGCTTTCACATAGGCTTTTGCCACAGGCTGCGTTTTTGCCATATAGCACACAGGCAAAAAGCGGGAAATGGATGTTTTCACCGTCTTGCTTGTGGGAATTGCAACACTGAACAGCGATGTGCCGAGTTCTTCTTTAAAGTGCTCCTGAATCTTCTTGTCTGTTGCTGCGCTTTTATCTACATTCACCAACAACACACCGGCACCCATCAGGTGAGAAGTGGAGCTTTGCTTCATCTTATTGCATTCATAATAAAGGCGAAATGCCGATTCTTCGGAGTTATCCTCACAGCCGGCTGGAATCAGGATATAATCCGCTGCATAGATTGCATTGGAAAGCAACAGGCTGTCCCGCGTAGGCTGTGTGTCAATAAGAATGTAATCGTACTCATCACGCACCTGATTGAGGAAATAGTACAGAAAATCCCCCATACCGGAAACCTTCCTCGGATCTCCGTCCTTCAGGCGCTCTGCATCGCCAATCAGCAGTTCAATGCGCTTATTGATTCGCGGCGTCTGCGCATCGCACGGGATCATATCCACATTTTCATACTGCGTTTCCACAATAAAGTCTCGCGTCTTGCTATGATACAGGAACCCGTCGAAAAGATTATAAAGCGCCTTACCGTAGAATTCATCACTTGTGATGCTCAAGCCGCCGCTGAGTGCTTTGGTGAGATTTCCCTGCGGATCAGTATCCACGCAAAGAACTTTTTTCCCCTCATCGCCCATCAGGTAGGCAAGATTGGAGGCCGTTACGGTTTTACCCGTGCCTCCCTTTTCAATGGCAATTGTAATAATTTTTGCAGACATTGAGCAATTCCTCATTTCTGTAAAGGCTGTTATTTGTGGATGTGTCCGTCAATTCTTGTTGCTGTGAATTGTCGTTCTGTAATTCTCTTGTAATCGATTTTCCATGTCTTTTTGCCATTTCCGGTTGTATGATTTTATCATACTTCAGTGGCTGAATATGTTGAAGCCTATACCTCACCACAAAATAGTTGCAGCCATCTTTTGCTGCTTATTGTGATTTCAATTATAACATAGATATAAGTAAAGTCAATTCTCTTTTCCGGGTATCATCCTGCCATAACGATATTTCAAGTCTATCAATTCTTGTTGCTATTCTTTAATATATCTGCATTCGTGTAGGCCATTTCTTTACATACTCGCACCGCGCTTCACAGCACGAAACAGAGTTCAGACCGTCAAAAAATTGTTTTATTGCCTTGTTGCATGTGTAGGGGTGACCATTGGTCGCCCGTCAACTTACCGCAGCAACGCATTTTCTTGGATAGTTTGCTTACAAGGCAAACGGGCACGGGCGAGCAATGCTCGCCCCTACAAGAGTTTTTCGACAGTCTGACAGAGTCAACACATCCTTCAATTCTTGTTGCTGTTCTTGGTTCGTATTTATTTGTCACTTATAATCTTTGTTTTTTCTTTACAGCAAAAAGCAGCAGCCTGCATGTTGCAGGCTGCTGCCAAATAATACTTATACATCCTCAAAGACAGACATATCAAACTTAAACACTCCCGCCGGATCCAACGATGTGAGCTTCTGCTTGCCAGCCGCGATGATCAAAGCACTGTTTTCAATCGTATCGTTATAAACAACCGTGCGATAATACTGTGCAGACTTCCTTTCGGTTGCTTTTTCAAACATCTCCGTAAATTTTACACACAGTCCCAGGGCCCATGTTTTCAGCCCGGCATTGTCATGGATGATTCGGTTTAAAGAATCCAGTGTTTCCTCCGCTTGGTCACACCTGTTGGTGTTTGTCAGAATCTTAGCCGTGTATGTGAAAATATCATTGCAGATATTTTTCTCGTTGTCCGTCAGCTTATCCTCATACGAAGCATAGTCTGCTTTGTTTCTGATTTCCGTAGTTGCTTTTCTATACTTCATTTTCAAAATATTTGTGCTAAATGGCTCTGTAATATGCTGGGCTGCATTTTCTGCACTCTGGGTTTTCTTCTTTCTGGAATCCCTTACAATTTCGTCATCGTGCGTATTTCTATCATGATAGGAACGGACATCCCTCATTTCCGCTTTGGTCTTGTATTTGATGAAAATATACAGGTATTCATATTTGCGAACACCGCGCTTGCGCGCCGGGGCATAGTCAAACCAAAGATCCGTCATCTCATTGATTTCTTTCTTAACGGTCTTTAAAACATTCTTTTCAAACTCTGTAAAAGTCTTGTACTTTTCAGACAGCGGTTTTTCCCGGTCAAACTTTTTCTTGTCGGCAGATGCCGGATCCTTTTTCTTTTTGCTCTTTGTGGACTCTCTCTCTGCCTCTGTGGGTGCAGAAAGCAGACCTTTAAACTCATCAATATTGAATTTTTTATACTTATAACCCGTCAGCTCGTCGCGCTTTGAGGAGAACTTATTCAGGATCTCATCATTTACCGGCTGGAATACAAGGCCGTTCGTATAGCCATAGTCTCTGTTTCCATTGTCATAGGAGAGTATGATTTCATAAACGCGCATAGAGTAAGTGCTTTTCATCATCAGCAGATATTCGATGCTGTAAGAGGTATAGTTGCTGGTAAGCTGCGCAATATCCTTCCAGATGTCCTGGTTAAAGCGCAGGCGAATCTCTTTCTTGTCGAAATCGACCTCAGAACCTTTTTGCAGCCAGGAAATGGAGCGATACACCTTACTGCCGGGTTCTTTCTTGACCCAGAAGGTACGATTTTCCAAATTTTCTATAGTTTCTTTCAGATTCAGTGCATAAGTCGTATCCACCGTGCGCACTCCGGTCAACTTGGCAAAATCATTGAAAGTGATTGAATAATATTTGGATGCATCCTTATCATTTTTCTGGTCGATTTTAGACATGAGCATAAAGAGAACCTTTTGCTCATTTCTGGGCAGAGAGTACTTTGTCCGCTGAATCAGGTCATTACTTTTGGTAATGTAAGAGCCAAAGCCGACAGGGGAGTGCTGCCATTTCGCAATCGCTTGCTTTTTTTCGCGGACCTCATCATCAGAAAGGACCTCTCCAACTAAAGATTCCTCGTTTTCATCAATGGACGAATTTGTTTTGTTCATATCCATTACTTATAGCTGTACAAGGAGGGACTTGAAATAATTACGATATACAGCTATATATTCCTTTCGTTAGATGTTACAATACAAATAGGTACACAAATATCATTATACTGATAATATTACTATACTATTTGCCGACTGTCAACGAAAAATGTTTGGAGCTTTTCTATTTTTTTAATTTTGCTTTTTTCTCTTCTACAATTATTTATCTTATATCTTACTTTTTACTTATTTATTATAATATGTAGAAAGAGAGGTTTCCACATGCCAGCAGAGAGAAAAAAACACTTGGGGAAAGAGATTTCCACACCGGATGCAAGAGGTTTAAAAGGCTGTAGAAAGAGATTACTACAGCCCAATCAGCCGAAATAAGTATGTAGAAACCTCTTTTTTACCGTGGAAGAATCTCTGTTTTCAAAGTTTTTTCTGTATACTGCCTGTTGCGGCTACAAATTGTGCAGGGCGGAAATCTTGCCTTTGCGATAGCGGGAGAGCATTGTCGTGCAAACATAGGTTGAGAGAGCGATAGCTGATTTTTCCGGTGTAGTAACCTCTCTTTGCACAAGCATCGGAAAACGCCGACGCTTGAATTAGGATAGTATGCATAGGGGCAGGGGAAAGAGTGAAACAAAAATTTCCCCTGCCGCGTGTGTAGAAACCTCCTTTTGCTGCTGCAAGTGATCTCTGCGGTAGGAAGTGCTCAAATTTTTCCGGTGTAGAAACCTCCTTTTAGAAATTGCTTCAAAAACACTATATATTGGTGTTGTGGATCAACTAACATACTTGTTCTTGCACAAAGAGAGTCTATATAGGCAGAGACAGGAAAGGTAATAGTGGCGAACCAAGAGGTTACTACACATAAACAGCGTAAGATTTTTAAACAGAATAATAGGCGATATACCGATATATAGCTGGGCTGCGAAAAAGGAATTATCTGCACTAAAAAGAGGTTTCTACATCAAAAGAGCGAAAGAAAAGAGGAAAAAACACAGCCATGTACAGAAGGGTACTACCGAAGCAGCGTAGTGATAAAAGGATGTAAAACCACAATATATAGATATAGAAAAGAAAATAGCACTTGAAAAACCAAAAAAGCTGGGAGAGAAGATAGTAGAAAAGGGGAAAATCGTTGCAGATGAAATACAATAAGGAAATAGTGCTGTAATATATACGATATGTATATAGTGTAATGCAAAGATGATCCAGAGAGGTCCATAGTGGTGCAAAGTATGGCCTAATGAAAAGTAAACATTTTTTTCGGGAATGAGATGTAGAAACCTCTCTTTTCACTGGACTTCCCGACTTCTTGATGAGAAAACCTCTTTTTGACGGACTTATCCACTTTTTCGGCAGTAATCCACAGGGATTGCGGGCTTAATGTACTTACAGAAGGTGGATAAAAAGGATAGGTGAGTGGCTGGATAAGATACAATTTAATATACTAATAGGATAATATATGAAAAATATACAAATTGGTTCATACAATCTGCTCCCAAAAGGGAAATTATCCGATTGTTAAAGTGTAGAAACCTCTCTTTTAAGTGGGAGGGAAAGCCTTCGCAACACGAAACAAGCTGAATTTGAGAATGGACCTTGCAATAGGTAGAAAGCCGGATTATCGCCCCGTAGGTTATATGGCACATGACGAAGGAAGAAAAAGCATAAAGCAAACACCATCCAATAAGGTAAGGGTTATATCAAGAGGGCAGGGGAGGGGACTGGCAGCAGGATTTGAGAAAGTTGCGATATGCTATAGCAGCGAGAGCAGTCGCCTTGGCAGTCAAGAGATCTCTTAGCGAACACAACAAAAAATCGAAAATAAAGTTACAGCAACAGGAATTGATGGAAAATGAAGCACGATGAATTTTTACAAGTACTCAGAAACCCTTTTCATTTTGCCACTTGCGATGCCGTACTCCGGGGGTGTAAAATAGTAGACATAAGTAAGCCACTGCAGTGGCGCAAACTGTCGAAAAAGGTGTGCTCACCCCTTGGCCCCCTCGCAGAGGAAGGTTTTTCGACAGCCTGAGCCGCTGCGGCGGCAGGGCATATAGCGACAGGGGATGTAAGGTATGAAACGAATTTTGATCATTGATGGGCAGGGCGGCGGCATGGGCGCACAGCTTGCAAAGCTGCTGCTGCCTAAGCTGCCTGCGGATTGCGAGCTGCTGGCAGTGGGCACGAATGTGCTGGCAACCAGCGCCATGCTGAAGGCGGGTGCAGTGCGCGGTGCCACCGGGGAAAATGCGGTGGTGTACAACGCCGCCAGAGCCGATGTTATCCTGGGACCCATCGGTATCTTGATGGCCAACGGAATCATGGGAGAGGTTTCTCCCAACATGTCGGTGGCGATTTCCGGCAGTGAGGCAGCCAAGGTTTTGATCCCGGCGTCCGGCTGCGGGATCTTTGTGGCGGGCACGCAGGATTGCCGCCTTGACGAGTATCTGCAAAATGCCGTAGCACTTACGCTGCGTGCGCTAGACGCATGACGCCGCTGGCAACAGCCGCCGCCCCGATCCTGCAGGCCGCACAGTTGGCCGCAGAAAACGGCCCGGCGCTGCTGGCCATTGACGGGCGTTGCGGCAGCGGCAAGTCTACACTGGCGGAATTTCTGGCGGGGCAGCTGGGCTGCCGGGTAGTGCATACCGATGATTTCTATCTACCGCTTGCTGCGCGCTGCGCGAACTGGCAGGAGCAGCCCGGTGCGAATATGGATTTCATTCGGCTGCGAAACGAGGTTCTGCAGCCGCTTTTGCGCGGCGAAACGGCGCTCTATAATGCATACAGCTGTGCGGCGGGAGCATTCCTGCCGTCTGAGCCGTTTGCTGCCGCGCCACTGACGATTCTGGAGGGCAGCTACAGCCTGCATCCGGCGCTGCAGACTGACTTTGCGGTGCGTGTGTTTGTTACCTGCCCGCCCGATGTGCAGGCGGCGCGCCTGCGGGCAAGAGAGGGTATACGTTACGCAAATTTTGTGCAGCGGTGGATCCCGCTGGAGGAAGGGTATTTTGCTGCCCATGATCCAGCCGCACGCTGCAATTTTGTACTGGACACGGCAGAGATTTTTGTGTAATATAGTAAGCGGACCTATGGCATAACTGCATGGTTCCCGCTATAGTGGGCTTGAAGGATGCAGGAATGCCCTTATGAAAAAGCCAGGAAGGCAGTGCCCAGAAGGGTGCGCGGTTCAAACTTTTTGATAAGGGTGATATGTTGTGAAAAACCAGAATACAAAAAAATTGGCTTATGCAGCGCTGTTTTTGGCGCTGTGCCTCGTGCTGCCCATGCTGACGGGCCAGATTCCGCAAATTGGCAGCATGCTGCTCCCGATGCATATTCCGGTGCTTTTGTGCGGCCTTGTCTGCGGCTGGCAGTACGGTGCAGCGGTGGGCTTTGTTGCGCCGCTGCTGCGCTCGGTCCTGTTCGGGATGCCTCCGATGTATCCGGTGGCTATTGCGATGGCCTTTGAGCTGCTGACCTACGGCCTTGTTATCGGGCTGGTATACCGTCGTATGGCTCAAAAGGGCGCGGCAGGGGTGTATGCAGCGCTGCTTACCGCCATGGCAGCGGGGCGGCTTGTCTGGGGCGTGGCTGAAGTCGTGCTGCTGGGCTTGGGCGGCAAGGCGTTTACCGCCCAGGCATTCTTGGCGGGCGCACTGATCAATGCCGTGCCGGGTATTATCGTGCAGCTGGTTCTGATCCCCGCTGTGATGGCGGCCTTGCAGAAGGCCGGAGCCGTTAAAGAATACGCCGAATAAGGCCGTTTGCTAAGAGGCTGCGCAGGAAGCGCAGCCTTTTTGCTGTGTGCGGCTGTATTGCAGCTCGCTTTGCACGATACAGCAACAGGAATCGCTCGCCCCATATTTTCGCAAATGAAAACAAAAAAAGCTTGCAAGTACAGGCATTTTAGCTTTATCTTGCAAGCTTTTGTTGTTGCAGCGGTGAAAGTGGCCGACAGCCACTGTCTGCTGCTAGAGGAGCTCAGCCATACTGATCTGATCGACCAGCCAGCTTTCCTGTTTTGCCTCGTGGATCACATCGCCCGGCTGGCTGTGCCCGACCAAAAAGGGAGAAGCGGGGTCGTGCATACGCATATTCTGCGCTACAGTCACACGGCTGGCGTTGGCGTAGCAGTATAGGCAGCCGTGACCGCAGGTATTGTAGGCACCGATATCCGCCGTAAGGCAGCAGGCGCACTCCTTGCGGGCTGGCTTTTGCGGGGGCAGCCGCAGGGGACGGTGCAGCGCGGCCTCGAAAGTCTGTTGCGTCATGCAGCCGCTGCAATCGGCACCATAGCGGGCCAGCGCAGTGCCCTCGGCGCAGGGTCGTATCATCATGCCGTATTTTCTGCCAATCTCAATAAAAGCCTTTCCCAGCGTTTCGCGCTCAGTGAGTGGGACGCTTTTCACCTGCGGAAAATTCCGCCGTACCTTCTCGTAAAGGTCGATAAAGCTGATCACACAGGTCCTGGTATAGCCGGAAAGTGCAGATGCCATCTGCTCGAATTCAGCGATATGCCGCGCAGCGGTGTAGGTGTCGGAAAGAAAAATGGGGTCATACCGCCATGCGATACAATCGGGACCGACAATTTTTGACAGGGTGGTAAAGTCCTGCAAGACCTGCGCCTTCGGCGGTACATGCGGCTCTATCTCCGGTCCGTAAGGGGTGATCGTGACAAACCAGTACTGCCCATAGGGGCGCAGCAGCTCCATGCGGGGGAGCATCGGTGCAGGATTTTTGGTGCAAAAGCCGATCAGGTCTACCACATCCGGGTTGATGGCATACCGCGTGACGGACTGCGGGTCATAAGGGTTGCGCACCAGCACAAACCCTGCACGCAGGCGGTTCGCAAACCACGTGCTGTAAAAGCCGGGTATATCGGTGCGGAAACCTGTTTGTAAAATCATAAAATGCCCTCCTGCTGGTGCAGCATACAGCTTGCCGATTCTATACAAATTATAATACCATGCTGCAGAGCATTGCAAGGAGTCTGAGCGCCGCTGCAAAATTCTTCTTTTTAGCTGGTTCGTCTCTTAGGCCTCGATGGCTTTCTACCGGGCGTAGTGGGACAGCGTCTCTTCTATGGTGCGCTTGAACAGGCAGGTAGGGTATAACCGGGATACCTACCTCCTGTGCCGCCTGTGTGATCGTGTAGTGATGATACCGGAGCAGGTTCGCCGCAAACTGGATGAGGGTCAGGGTCACATAGTCGGTCAGGTTGCTGTGCACTTCCCGGTGGAGCCGGTCAGACAGATAAGAGCGACTTAGGTTGAAGCGGGCAGCCAGCGTGGAAAGGATCAGACCCTCCTTCAGATGCAGGTTGATATAGTGGATGATATTGCGGATGACCACCGAATAGCCGGCGGTAGAGTACCGCGCCACCCGGTCACAATATTGCTGCAGCATCTCGACCACAAGGGCCTGCTCTTGCTGCTCGGTGGTGATTTCACCGGCGGCGAGCAGATAATCGTTATAAGAGGAAAGATCTGTGTAGTTTACCCAGTGGGTGCGGAAGGTGCTGCAGTTCATCGGTGCCAAATTTTTCTACAATCTGGACAAAAAGATGCTGGCCCAGATGGAGACCGAGCTGAAGGAAAAGCGCGGCTGATTTACTGTAATAAGATACGGGAGGTTTTTCCGGTGCGTTGAGAATGAGTGCCTCCTGCGTGTTGAAAAGCACAGCGGGAACATGGTACAATTATCAAACCAAAGCACAGTACGATGAGGAAAGGAGAATAAGCACATGACAATTTTGATCGATGCAGACGGTTGCCCGGTGGTCGATCTGACCCTGCGGAGCGCAGGGAAAAAAGGTGTGCCGGTTGTGATTCTGTGCGATACATCCCATCGTATCGAGCGGGAAGGGGCACAGACGCTGGTATTTGACAAAGGCTCTGACAGTGTGGATTTTGCACTCGTCAACCGGGTGAAGCCCGGGGACTTGGTTGTGACGCAGGATTACGGTCTGGCAAGTATGTGCCTGGCAAAATGCGCGCGGGTGCTGAACCAGAACGGTTTGGAATATACGGCGGATAATATAGATGCGCTGATGTTGCAGCGGCATGAAAACAAAAAGCTCCTTCGCGCCGGCAAGCATCCAAAGGGGGCTGCAAAACGCACAAAAGAGCAGGATATCCGGTTTTGCGATGCGCTGGAACGGATTTTAAGCGGCACATCCGGCAATCAGCAGACGGAATGTGAAAATGTGTCATTTGCAAGGCGATAAAATGTACAATGTGTATTTTTTGCAGGTGAATGGTAATTACAGAGCGTAGCTATGTGAAAAAAGCGCAAAGAAGAAATGTGCTTTTTGGGTGGATTTGTGCAGAAATGTACACTTTTCAGGGCGGCAAAACAGCACATTTTTGCCGATATTGCCGCTTGCTACATGAAATGTGGGATTTGCCATAAAATCATACGATATATAGGCATAATTTGCCTTTCGGAATGTGACATTTGGCACATGCTATGCGTAAAGAAGCTGCACACCGCCATAAAGAGCCTATGGGGGTGAACATAGTTTAGCTGCGGAGGAATGGGATACGGTACGCAATTCCGGCACGGTAACGCTGCTTTGAGTTGGTTACAAAAGTTTATGCGGAATGCTCCGCACAGCAATGCATACTGGTTGGAAGCGCAATACAACAGATTCCTGGGCTTCAAAATACAACAATTTCCGGGAGACAAAAATGAACCCCGAAAATGTTGTATTCTGCGTATTGAAAACACAGGTGAATTGGACGCTTGTTCGATGCCTACTGGTCCGCAATAGCAAAATAAGGATACAAATCAAAGCGTACAAAAGAAAGAAAAGCGCAAGCAGCATATCCCTGCCCTGCAGAGAGAATGGATTCCGGTAGTGTGCCTTATTGCGATAGATACGGCGGCGGCTGGCCTTGATGTACCGCTGGCCCGCCAGCAATTCTTCCGCAACTTTCTCCGTGACTTCGACCATCACATCTTCCATATACCACGGGTAAAAATCCCGCAAATTGATTTCCTTCATTGTGTACCTCCGTTTCGGTGTTGGGAATTGACGAGTGACCGAAGCGGAGGGCGGCGGAGAGCGGCACCGGGGCCGGACTTCGGGCCAAGTTGGCCCGAGGCTCCATATAGACGCAAAAACGCCCGGGCGGCATGAAGCCGCTCGGGCGCATGAAAATGTATTATCGGAATGGTACTGATATATTGTACCTTCGTGGTTAGAATAGCCCGGAGGGGGAGCTACGCTTTTTTTAGCTGGTGAAGATCATGGGCGTTGCGAAAAAGCAAAAAGGACACGGCGATACCCTCCTATGGGCCGCCATGTCCCCGCAAGTCGTCATTGGTTTGTGTGTAGGCGCAAAGAAGCGGCGGCTCTGAAAATCAAAGCCGCCGCTTCAAATGGGCGTGTCGATATGGCTGCTGTACGACGGCTTTTTTTCTTTTGCCGTCGTGTGGCAGTTTCTAAATCAACATGATAGGCTGTTAGTCGGTAGTGCTGCCTACCCAATTAGGATTGAAAGTTGTCATGCACTCATCGTCCCCATTCACAGACTTAGATACGAGAAGCCCATTTTTGATGTCCTCCAGGGTCTGCTCATATTCGGCAATGTACTGGTCTGTCATTTCCTGCGTCCACTCGAAAGAGCCCTCGCTGGTTTCGGCCATTGCGTGCTCGTCGGCCATTTCCTGAAGAGTTTTCTTTTCCTGTTCCAGCCATTCCTTGTACTCGTCATAAGTCCACCACTCGTAGTTGATTGCGGGATGGCTGTTATTATAATCTTCTTCGGACATCCAGCTTGCGCCATTGTCCTCGCTGACAAAGGTCTTTCCGCTCTCCTTGTCCTTGTAGCTCATAACGCCATCGGAATCATCCGTTGTGGACACGACCGTTTTCTGCTGTGCAGAATTGGCAACAGGTGCGTTTAGCGCATGAGCTTCTGTGACCCCATGCAAGGGACTTACTGCACCCAGTCCCATCAATACCGTCAGAGCCAATGCTCCGAATTTAGCTTTTACCATTTTGCTTTGCCTCGCTTTCAAAAATTATAGCTGTCCTCTTGAGGACAGCTATAAGATAACAAAATGATTTGGATATAGTTTGCAAGGAATATGGAGTTTAGATGGAGTTGATGGCTCCTCTTTCTTGCTGCATTTCAAGCCAGAACACCACGCCTCTGCTTGTGTTTTGGATACCATATTTTGCGTGGTGCAGTTCCATGATTTTGCGGACGATATAAAGTCCTAAGCCTGTTCCCCCAGTATTACGATTACGGGAGGTATCCGCTCTGTAAAATGCTTCAAATAGATGGGGTATCATTTCCTCTGGAATATGGACGCCTGTATTTTCAACTTTGCAGGAAACGGTATTTTTATCGTTCGATAAGGATATATAGATTGCCTCGCCATTCGGTGAGTAGCGAATGGCATTTACCAAAACATTTTGAATGGCTCGTTCCATCTGTGCCGGGTCTGCATCACACAGGATTTTGTCAGGAATATCCACGGAAAGGGAAATTTCTTTTTCAGACAGCAAATCGGTCACATCAGCTATTTGTACCCGAAGAAGCTCTGCAAAATCAATCGTCTTATATTCTGTTCTCTGTTTTCCGTCTGTTTTAGATACATAAAGCAGTTCTTTCACTAATGTTTCCATTTTTTCAACAACGGCCAGCGACCGCTCCATATACGACTCTTGATTTTCATATCCTTTGACCTTATTGAGCATCCCCATTAAATGACCTTTCAGAATTGTCAAAGGCGTTTTCAGTTCATGTGATGCCGCCGAGAAAAATTCCTGTTGCTTTTTTTCAAGTTCTCGCTCTTTTGATATTTCGGCCTCTAACTCGGAATTGCTTTTTTTCAGTTCTGCCAATGTATGCTGTAAATTATCCGACAAAGTATTTAAGCTGTCCGAGAGTATTCCTATCTCGTCTGAACGATTAGAATTTCCGTGCGGCTCAAAATTGAGCTGGGCCATTTTTTGCGATGTGCTGCTTAATTCAATAATCGGTTTTGTTATATAGCGTGAGTAAATGACAGAAAACAAGATGGACATAAAGAAGATTCCCGATATAACCAGCGGAACGGTTTGCCAAATCGCCTCTGTTGCCTGATTGACGGACACCGTATCACTTTGCACATAAAGGGTATAGTCGCTACCTAACAGGGTGAACACATAGCCTGCTTCTGTCAGTAATTCGTCACTTGTAATAATTGCGCTATCAGGATTTTTTTGAATCGTAGCAATAGAATCCTTGTCTGTTGTTATCGTCAATTTGTCACTTGAATATAAAATATCTCCATAATCATCTTCAATATAGGCAGTTGCTTTTGTCTGTGCGGTGAATTGCTGAACAAGTGAATAACATTCCTCTAAGGAACCAGCCTTTTCCAATACTGGCACTAAATCATTTGCTTGCTTTTGCAATTCTGCACTAAGTCGATTGCTATAAGTTTGGGGAATATATCTCGCCATACTGAAAACAGAAAGCAGACATACCAAAATCAAAAGAACCGTTGTCGCTAAAAAGAGCTTTGCCGTTAGGCTCGTTTTAATTTTCCTTATCAATTCTGTATCCCACCCCTCTGATTGTTTTTATATAGTCAGCATTTAACTTTTTGCGAATGTTCTTTATGTGACTGTCAACGATCCGATCTTCGACCTCCAAATCGTCCGCCCACAATCGGTCAAGTAGCATTTGCCGAGTAAAGACCTTTCCCTGATTTTCAAGCATAAGCCTAAGAAGCGCAAACTCTTTGCTGGTCAAAACAACCTCGTTTCCGCCTTGATATACATGGAATCCATCAACATCCATACTCAACTCTTTATAAGTAAGCAGGGATTGATTTTGATTTTCCACAGTCCTACGGCGAAGAATAGCCGCAATCTTGCACAGCAGGATTTTGGGCGAAAAGGGCTTTGGAATGTAATCGTCAATCTGCTGTTCAAAACCCCGCAACTGGTTTTCTTCATCCGAAAGCGCAGTAAGCATAATAATAGGGACTTGTGACCTTTTGCGAATGACCTCACACACACCATAGCCGTCGATTTTAGGGAGCATGATGTCTAACAGCAAAAGGTCGATTGTATCATCAAACATTGCAATCCCCGCCACGCCGTCAGAAGCAACAGCAACTTCATATCCCGCATCAATCAGATGGTTTTTCAATATATCCTGAATGTCAATATCATCTTCGACAATTAAAATCTTCTGCATTGTTCCACCTCCAATTTTTCAAGTATAGCAGAGAAATATGTATCTATTATGGAGTCTCAAATTTTATCCGTATTTATTTTACCGCCATCCTTTCAATCTATCAATGTTGTCATCGAGTATGCGGATAAAATAAAATACTACCAAAACATAAAATTACGTTTCGTTCTCATAATCAAACCTGAAATGTAAAATAATATATGGGTGATATGAGAATGTACCAAGACGAAAGACGGCTTGACTTCCACGCATTAGGCCGGGAGATTAAGCGCAAGAGAGAGGCAAAAGGTTGGACGCAGGAATATCTTGCACAGCTTGTAGACCGTACCCCACGCTCTATCATGTATTTTGAAAACCGGGGTCAGCATCCAAGCCTGAATACCTTTTACCAAATCGTCACCTTGCTGGACATTTCCGTAGACCAATTCTTTTATCCTGACAGGCAGAATAGCGAAAGCGACTGCCGCCAGCACATTGATCCGCCTCATGCTCCGCAAGAAATTTTCTGCTGTACTTGCTGGCCTTGTACTTCTCAAAGACAGGTCGGGATTTAGCATACTGCACCGTTGCCGCCTTCAATTCCATGTTGGTATGGAGGGCCGCTTCGGTGCTTTTGATTTGGTCGGACAGCTTGTGAAAACGCTCTGTTGCCGCCGTGGCCTTCTGCTCCAACTGCTCATAGTCCGTCAGGCCGTTGTCCTGCAAGTAAGCAATGCAGTGATGCCGACATTCGCAAACAGCCCCAGCACCATCAAGCCTACACAGAAGGCGATATACTTTTTGTTGCCGCCGAGCAGGCGGAGAAGAGCCTTGTCTATCATGTGATACGCCTTTATAGCTTGCTTGCGCCGTAGCAAGAGCGCAGATTTACGGATTAGCGTTATCTAACCTAATTGTAAAAATTATCAGCCTGCAAGCACGCGCAGCGCGCGGCGTTCATCACATACATGAATGCAATGATTTTGCAAGCTGACAAGGATGCGATTATTGCAGCCCCTTTAGTGCGCAATGAAATTGAAACGGGGTTAGAGAAGACTAACAACCTATTGTTTTACAGATTTTTCACATTTGTCAAGCGGAAATATTTGCACGTGTCGTATTAATTGTCCGGGCTGTGGGAACAATCGTCGGATGTGACAAAATAGTGGTTGAGTGACAATGAAATATAAAAGAAACAGTATAAAGAAAAATAAAAAAGAAAATAAGATTCGGTGCGATAAAAGCGGTGGTGTCTTTACAGCTACGGCCATAAAAATACAGGCTGCAACATGAACAAATAACGCAATAGTGTTTTAAAATGGGCGCGGACAAAAATCGACACAAGAATAACATCGATATATCGAACAAACAAGCGAATGCAAAAAATGACACATCAAATAGAAGCTGTCTGTTTACATTGACACATCAGGGTGATAGGATGAGGGTGCAGTGGAAAACTTCCCCCAAATGGAGAAGATGAACGGCAAAGAGGAGTGAGCAGAAAATGGAGCAGGCAGTGGTAAAGATTCTGCTGCTGGGAATCTGCGGATATGGCAGTAACTACATCAAGGAAATTTCGGAACGCGACATTCCCGGTATAAAAATCGAGGGCATCTGTGAGGTTGTTCCCAACGCCGCAGATTTGTATCCCATCATTAAAGAACAGAACATTCCAATCTATCAAACGCCTGAGGACTTCTATAAAGAACATACCGCCGATCTGGCTGTTGTTTCAACGCCCATTCATCTGCATTATTCGCAGATCGTCACCTGCCTGACGCATGGATCGAATGTGCTGACCGAAAAGCCTGTCTGCACCTCGGTAGAGGGCGCACGCAAGCTGGAACAGCTGGAAAAGGAGACCGGTAAGTTCATTTCGGTAGGGTATCAGCTTAACTATTCCCGCGATGTACTGGCCCTGAAGCAAGACATTCTGGATGGCCGCTTCGGTAAGCCCATCTACATGAAAGCACTGCACGCGATGCGGCGAGGCGATAAATACTACGCCCGCAACAGCTGGGCTGGGCACATTGATGTAAAGGGCTGTGCTGTGAACGACAGTCCGTTCAACAACGCCTGCGCCCACCAATTTCAAGTGATGACTTTCCTGCTGGGGGAGCGTCTGGAGCGCGCGGCCGAGTTGGCCGATGTACAGGCCGATCCCTATAAAGGAAACCCAAATGTCGAAAATTTCGACACGATTACAGTACAGGCGCATACGGCATCAGGTGTGCCGCTGTGGTACGGCACAGGCCACGCCATTGTAGATAAGAAGCTGGGCCCTATAGCTGAATACCGTTTTGAGAAGGGCACGGTTTACTTCGGCAAAGACTTCGGCAGTGGGCCAATAGCTGAATATGTCTACATCGGCGATACTGGCGAGCGTATCGACTATGGCCGCATCCCTAAGGGAGAGCGCCTGCAGAAATTCTACGATGCCATTGAAGCCGTGCGCACAGGGAAGCATCCTGTCTGCACTGTACAGTGCGCAATTCCTCATTTGGAGGCGGTAGAAAAAATTGCAAAGCTGCCCATTGTTTCCATTCCGGCTGAAGGTGTAGAGGATATCCGGGAAGATGATGACACATTCCACACCATTGTAGGGCTGCACGATATTTTTATCACTTGTTACAAAAACCGGGAAATGCTTTTCCAAGAAGGATTACCCGGGAATAAATAAGAAGGAGAAACACCATGAAAAAACAAAGCACCCTCAAGCGCGCACTGGCGCTTGGCATGTCGGCCACTATGGTCGGCGCTACGCTGGCAGGCTGCGGCGGTTCTGCCTCCTCTACGGCAGCAACCTCTACAGAAACTGCATCGTCTGCAACCACTGAGGCGGAAGCGACTACGGACAGTGACAAACCCTTTGCGGGCACTACGCTGACTTGGTACACCACATTGAACGGCAATGTCTCTGACAACTTCGCAAACCTTGGCGATACGCCATGGGCCAAGTATGTGGAGGAGCAGACCGGCATCACCATCGAATTCCAGCACCCGACGCAGGGGTCCGAAGCCGAGGAATTCGCCGTTATGCTGGCCTCCGGTGAGTATCCCGACATCATTGAATATACATGGACGACTTATTCTGGCGGTGCGGGTGCAGCCATCAATGATGGCGTCATTATTTCGTTGGATGACTATATGGCAGATGCTACAAATCTGTCCAAAGTCATGCAGGAACATCCTGAAATCGGTAAGATGATCAAGTCCTCCGGCGGTAACTATTACTGCTTCCCCTGTCTGCGCGGTCTGGAATCCCCCAACAAGACCGAATTTTCTTCCGGTTTCCTGTATCGAGCCGATGCGCTGGCGGATCTGGGCTTTGATCAGGTGCCTGAGACGATTGACGAGTGGGAAGAAGTCCTGCGCGCCGCTAAGGCCGCCGGCTACAGCAAGCCGTTCACGACCCGTAAAGAGTGGGTCAAGGATGTCTGGTCTGCCGCTTACGATAACTGGGGCAGCTTCTATGTAGATGACGGTGTCGTGAAGAACGGTCTCATTGAGGACAGCCGCAAGGATTTCATCCAGAAGATGGCCGACTGGTATGCCGAAGGTCTGCTGGACAACGACTGGATGCAGGCGGATAAGAAATCCACCCAGACCGACTTCGTTTCCGGCAACTGCATCTTGGGCTACGCACCGTTCGGTCAGGGCCTCGGCAACTATACCAAGGCTATGATGGAAGCCGATCCCAACTTCAAGGAAGATTACATTCAGGCTGCTGCGCCCGTCACCTCTACCAAGGGTAAGAACGCAAAGTTCTCCAAGATGAACAACATCTATGACCAGTCCGGTGCTTCTGCCGCCATCTCCTCTCAGTGCAAGAATGTTGAAGCTGCTGTTTGGCTGCTCGACTGGCTGTACAGCGAGGAAGGTCAGATTTGCTACAACTTCGGTATCGAGGGCGAAAGCTACGAGATGAAGGACGGCAAGCCTGTCTACACCGATCTTATTATGAATAATCCCGATGGCATGAGCGTTGCACAGGCATTGGCTGCGTACACCCGTGCTTCCACCTCCGGTGCCGGTATCCAGAGCGAGGACTACATTGACCAGTATTACGCACAGGATAATCAGAAGAAAGCGCTGGAGCTTTCCATGAAGACCGACATGGGCGAGCATATGTTCCCGCCGACATCCGTTTCTGAAGAAAATCAGGATCGCTACTCCGAAATCATGAGTCAGGTTAAGACTTTGGCCGATGAGATGGAAGCCAGCTTCATCTGCGGCACCACCCCGATGAGCGAGTGGGATTCCTACCAGCAGAAGCTGAAGGATGCCGGCATTGAAGAGGCAGTCCAGATGATGCAGGAAGCATATGACACCTATATGGCAAACTGAGTCCCGATGCGATAAAGCAACAATAATATGTTAAAAATGGCATCCGGAGGAATGCTCTTTCGGATGCCATTTCTATAAGGAAACACTACGGGGTGCTGACAAGATTATGAACAAAATGACAGAGCTGCTGGAAAAGATCAATTATGATCTGCCCGGGCTGGAAAAAGCCAAAGTGTGCTACACGCAAGGCAACGCTGAAGGCGCAATGGATGCTGTTATTGAGTATTTCCGCACACGCACAACGCCGAAGTATCTCTTTACCGCCAAGGAGATGGAGCAGTGTAAGGTCGATGGCATCCTGGAGGATGCGCAGGAGACGCTGGATCATTATATCTATGGCCACAAGTTTGACGGCGAGATCGACTGGTTCTTCAACCCGACGGAGCATACCTCCCACGATAACGAGTGGACATGGTCGCTGTACCGCCACATTTATTGGCAGCCGTTGGCTCGCGCTTACGCGTTGACCAAGGATGAAAAGTACACGAAAGAGTTCCTGCATGAAATGACCGAGTGGGGCAAGGCGTGGCCTGTGGGCCCCTTCATGGAGAATGAAGAGGACGCTGCGGCCAAGTACAAATTCCCCGGCCACTCCTGGCGCACCATCGAAACGGCCATGCGCATCTACACGGTCTGGCTGCCCTGTATGGAGGCGTTCCGCACCTCGCCTGCGTGGGATCGAGAGGGATGGGTAACATTCCTGACGCTGCTGTGCGATCATGCTGATTTTTTGATGACTCATTACAGCAACCACAAGAAATCATCCAACTGGCTGACGATGGAAAGCGGTACGCTGCTGGAATGCGGCATTCTGTTCCCGGAAATCAAATCCGACTGGTTCATGACCGGCTACCGCCGGGTCATGCAGGAGGTAAAGTACTCCTTCGACAATGACGGCATTCACATGGAACGTACCCCCATCTACCACATGGTGGCTGCGGGCGTCTACTTCCAGTGCTACCGTCTGTGCAAGCTGAATAATATCCCTGTGCCGCCCTACATGGAGCCAACGCTGGAAAAATCCGCACAGTTTATCATGAGTCTGGTCAAGCCAGACCTGTCCACGCCGATGATCGGTGACGCCGATCGGGATGATCTGACGACCCGCCGCTGCGATACCTCGCTGTACGAGGGGATGAACCTGACATTCGATCCCTACGATTTGAACGAGATGCGCGCGTACTTCCGTACATGGTACGAGGAAACGGGTCGCGAGGACTTCCGGTTTATGGCCACGGCGGGCAAGGAGGGCACACCCCCTGCACAGCGCAACTACAAGTACATCCCGGCGGGTATTTATGTTATGCGCACAGGCTGGGGCCCGGAGGACAGCTACTTCCATGTACACGGCATCCAGCTCGAGCGTGGTGAGGTCAGCTCGCACTCCCACAATGACACGGGCCATGTGGAGATTCACGCCAGGGGCGAGGACATCCTGACAGACTCGGGCCGCTACATTTACAACAGCTCCTGTTGGAAAGATTGGCGCCACTACTTCCTGTCCGCCAAGGCTCACAACACGCTCTATGTGGATGACCACGAGATGGGTACCGTGCCCGGTGTTACCCGCACCCGCGGTGTGCGCACCTATCTGCATGCCTTTGAGGAAAACGAGCAGTATCAGCTTATCGATATTTCCCATAACGGCTATGACTTCATGGATGACCCGATGTTCCACCGGCGCCGCGTCGTGCGCCTGCCTGATGATATTTATGTCATTGAGGACCGTGTAACTGGCATCTGCAGGGAAGAACATGACATCCGCCTGTATTACAATTTTGCGTTTGGTCATCTGGATGGAGAAAACGGCAAGTTTGACTATACCTCCCAAAAGGGACGCAGGTATACGATGACCGTGCAGGCTGACAAGAAGCTCGATTTTGAAATCCTTGAGGGCAGTGAGGATCCCATCGGTGGGTGGATCAGCTATGGCTACGCATGGCGTAAGCCCATCCCGCAGCTGATCGCCAAGCATAGCGGAAAAGCACCCATTCACTTTATTACGGTGCTGGCCCCGGAGGGAACCAAGGCTGAAACTGCCATCAATGGTGATGCCGCCACGGTCACGCTGGCTGGTGGCAAGGTATTGACACTGACAGAGAATGCGGTAGAACTGCGCTGAGAAAGGAGCCTGCAAGATGAGATACGGTATCTGTACCGGCATCGAAAATGCCGGGCTTGTAAAAAAATTGGGCTATGACTACATTGAGCTTTCGGTGACAAAGACCATGGGCCTTGACCCTGTGGCGTACGCTGCAGGCAAGAAGGCCCTGGAGGAGAGCGGAATCGAGGCTGAGTGCTTCAACATTCTGTTTCCCAAAACGATGAATTTCGTTGATGGTAAGACAACGAGCCTTGATGAGTTGGAAATTTATCTGGAAAAGGCAATGGCAATGATTGCCGATTTGAATGGTAAAGTGGTCGTGTTCGGCAGTGGCAAGTGCCGTACATGCCCGCCGGAGGTCAAGTATCTGGACGCTTACGAGAACCTTGACAAAGCCTGCCGACTGACGGGTGAAATCGCAGGAAGGTACGGCATCAGGGTGGTTATTGAACCGTTGAGCCGAAAAGAAACCAATATGGTCTGTACCGTGGCCGAGGGCGCATTGCTGCAGAGGAATGTGGCCAACGATAATGTAGGGCTGCTGGCCGACTACTTCCATATTTGCGCCAACCACGATGACCTTAACAGCATTGCAGTCATCAAGGACTTTGGGCACATCCATATTGCGTCCGGCAATGGCCGGCGCTATCCGCTGCCCGGCGATGGCGAAAACTATGGCGAGCTTTTTGCTGCTCTGCACACGGCGGGTTACCACGGCCGCATGAGTATCGAGGGCAAAACAGAGAACATCGAGCAGGACGGTGCGGCCGCCCTTGCTTACCTAAAACAGTTGGAGGCGCAAAATAATGGCTGATAAAGTAAAACTCGGTATCATCGGCTACGGTCATATTGGCAGCCAGCATGGCCGCGCGATTCGGGACGGAAAGTGTCCGCAGGTCAATCTGACTGCGGTCTGCGACATTGACCCCGCCCGTCTTGAACTGGCAAAAAAGACGAACGGTGAGGACATTCAGACATTTACCGATGCATCCGAGCTGATTCATTCCGGCGCGTGCGAGGCTGTTATCATCGCGGTGCCGCACTACCTGCACCCCTCCATGGCAATCGAAGCGATGGAAACGGGCCTGCATGTCATCGTAGAAAAGCCCGCGGGCGTCTACACCAAGCAGGTAGAGGAAATGAACGCTGTTGCGGCCAAACACCCGGAGCTTGTCTACTGTATGGACTTCAATCAGCGCACGAACCCGCTGTACAAAAAGGTCAAGGATCTCATCGACAGCGGTGATTTGGGTGAGATGACCCGCGTTATTTGGATCGTTACGGATTGGTACCGCTCGCAGAGCTACTATGATCAGGGCGGCTGGCGTGCTACCTGGGATGGCGAAGGCGGCGGCGTGCTGCTGAACCAGAATCCCCACAATCTGGATTTGTGGCAGTGGATGTGCGGCATTCCTAAGCGCGTGAGATCTCAGGTATACTACGGAAAGCACCGCAATATCGAGGTCGAGGACGACCTTTATGCCCTTGTGGAATACGAAAACGGTGCGACAGGCTGCTACATTACGACAGTAGGGGATGCCCCCGGTACAAATCGTTTGGAAATTGACGGGACAAATGGTAAAATTGTAGTAGAAAATAACGAGCTTACCTTCTACCGTCTGCGCATTCCGGAACCGGAATTCAACGCCACCTACAAAGGTGGTCTTGGCAAGCCGGAAGTGTGGGAGTGCAAGATTCCCATCAAGGGCACCTACACCTCCCATCCCGGCATTATCAACAATTTCTGTGACTGCATCCTGAAAGGTGCAAAGCCCATTGCCCCCGGCGCCGAGGGCATCCGCGGCTTGCAGATCTCCAACGCTATTCATCTTTCCAGTTGGCTGAACGGCGAATGGGTCAACATCCCCGTGGACGGGGAACTGTTCCTTGAAAAACTGCAGGAGCATTGCAAGGAACCGGTCACAAAATAACAGTTGCCCGCAGCAGAAGCTAAGCCGAAGAAACGGAGTATACAAACGTGGCTGAAAAGAAAAAGTGGGCCCCCACAAAAATGTTTTGGCAGTGGTGCCTTTCCTATCTGCTGATTTCTGTTATTGCCCTGACGCTGCTTTTGGCATCCGGGTACAGATATCTTGATGTGCTGCGGGACAATTTGGAATACACGAACGGCATCCAACTGGATATGACGCGGGTCTGGCTGGATCAGAAGGTTAAGCTGCTGCGCAACATCACGGCAAAGGAGAGCAGCACAGCGGCCATTGAGGCCGTACGTCAGGTGGATGACTATGAGGATATTCCACGGTATGATTACTACATGCTTACGAGGAAAATCTCTACAGATGTCATCAACTACGGTATTGGGGATGCATACTTTCTCTATTTTCCGTCCACGGATGCGATAGTATCCAACACGAAATACGGGCAAAGCCGTCGATTTTATGACCTTGTGCTGGAGGCTTATGACATCAGCTATGAGGATTGGATGGAAATATTGAAGCAGGACTTAGTGACAACGCGGGTATTTCAACCTGTTGTACAGGGCAAGGATAGCAAAAACTATCTGGTTCTGATGCGTCCGCTGAACATCACAAGCCGAGAGCCTGATAAGGCAGTGGCGGTTATGATCGTTGATTTGGAGGATCTGTTCAAGGCCTCTGATTGGCTGAATAACGATACACTGTGTATCAATGACCGCAACAACGGTGTGCTGGTTGCTAACCATGAACTCCCTGAGGCAACGGAAAATGCTGTCACAGAGCTGATTAAAAGCAGCGGAAGCCGTAAGTTTGACGAAGCAGCACATACAACGAGCAAGGAAGAATACATTTCAATCATTTCTTCCACTTACGAAAATTGGGACATTGCAGTCATTCTGAAGGAACAGGCTTTTGCATCGAAAATCATTGATATACAGAAGCTTTTGGCTGTTGTTGTCATCATCTATCTGCTGTTGACGGTAGCGGTTATTGCCAACAGCGCAGCCAAGCGTTATTTGAAGCTGCGCAACGTCGTGCAGGTGCTGCACCGTGGCAATGCGGCTGACCCGGAGGAAAATCTGACCGATGCCTTCGCCTATATTGACAGCCGCGTACAGAAGCTTGTGCAGGATAATGTCGAAAGCTCCGATCTCATTGAACAGCAGCGCACCGTGATGCTGCGTGAGCAGTTTCACGCGATGATAACGAACGCAGATGCGGCAAACGAGGCCGATACAGACCAGCTGGAAAATCTCGGCTTCCCGATCCACAGGGCAAAACAGTATTATCTTCTGGCCTACCGCCTGCAGGAACAGGATCTTGCGAACGAGAAGGATCCTGACAAAATATATGAGATGCAGTGGTTCATACTCCAGAATGTAACCAGAGAGAATCTTACGAGCCGCAGTCTGGAGAACCTTTGCTTCCGTGAAGGCGGCATGCAGCTTTACATTATCTGGACCGAGAAGGAAGACCCAGAGATGCTTGAAAGCATTTTGTGGAGCTATGAATACTGTCGCAGTTTTTTGGCCCAGCATTTTGAGTTTCGCTATGACATTGCCGTAAGCAGTGGGCACACTGGTCTTGATGGGGTATATAAAGCTTACCGCGAGGTATGCCGTGTCTATCAATATCAGCAACGCACGCAGGATACCGGTACGATATTCTACAGCGACCTGAAGGTACAGCCCGGCGACACGACAGTACGCTATCCGGTTGAAACGGAGAACAAGCTGCATCTGGCTGTACGCAGCGGTGATGAAGGCGAGGCCTGTACACAGATTCAAGCGTTGATGCGCCAAAATCAGGAAAACTACTTGAGCCCCGCAGGCATGCAGTTCCTGGTGGGAAAGATCATGTCGACCATCGTGCGTGCGGGCGAACAGCGGAGCGATGATCCAGAGCTGGCCGAAAATCAAAATCGCGTCATGGAGGCCGCCCGCCGTGGCAGCACCGAGGCGATGGAGCAGGCGCTTTGCCGGTTGGCAGGCACAGTCTGCCAAGCAGTACGTGCCTCCGAACAGGAGGCGGCAGCGGATGAAAAAGGCCGCCTGTATCTGGAGATGCGGGACTACATTGAAGCTAACTATTCGGATGCTACGCTGAATGTAAATGCACTCTCAGAGCATTTTGACCGTCCTGCTCCGTTCGTCTCCCGCTACTTCAAAGAGATGAACGGTACGAACCTGACCCAGTATATTCACAAAGTGCGCTTAGAGCATGTGAAAGAAAAGCTGCTGCAGGACGAAAAATTAGAGACGATCGCCGTCACCTGCGGGTTTGGCAGTCTGCGCAGCTTCCTGCGTATCTTCAAACAATATGAGGGTGTAACTCCTACCCAATATAGGGAGCTGCACGGCAAAAAGGAAGAAACAACCAATGAAAACATTTAAAACGGCAGTTATAGGCTGTGGTATGATTTCCAAAAATCATTTCAAAGCCCTGAAAAATGTCGAGAATGCCGACTGTGTTGTCGCCTGCGACATTCGCCCGGAGCGTGCCGCAGCCGCCGCAGAAGCCTACGGCATTCCACACACGGAGACAGAGTATCACAGGGTATTGGATAACCCGGAAATCGATGTTGTGCACATCTGCCTGCCCCACTATCTGCACGCGCAGGTTGCCATAGAAGCCATGGAGCATGGTAAGCATGTGCTTTGCGAAAAGCCAATGGCGCTGGATCCCGCCGATGCCGAAAAGATGATCGAAGTCCGCGACCGCACGGGCAGGACGCTTGGCATCTGCTTCCAGAACCGTTACAACGATTCGTCCAGGTATATGCGCAGCCTGATGGATTCGGGCAGGATGGGCAAGGTTCTGGGGGCACGGGGCGCTGTGTTCTGGAACCGAAACCCCGAATACTATACCGAATCTGATTGGCGCGGTACCTTGGACAAGGAGGGCGGCAGCGCACTGGAAAATCAGGCAATCCACACATTTGATCTGATGCAGTGGCTCACAGTGCCGATCAAGACTGTGGAGGCAAGCTGCTCCACCAAGCGTCACAAGGGCGTCATTGAGACAGAGGATACCTGCGATGTCTTTATGACTGGCCCCAACGGCGAGCGGCTCGTCTTTTTCTGCACGAACTGCTATGTGAAAAATGCCCCCGTGGAGTTAGAAATCGTCTGCGAGAATGGCAGTATCCGCATGGTCGGCAACCTTGTCACTACTGAACTGGACGGCAAGACAGAGACGAAGGATTTCTCCTCCGGTACGGTGTTCGGCAAGGATTATTGGGGCAGCGGTCACGGGTTCCTTATTGAGGATTACTACACCAGACTGGCAGCAGGGGAGAGGTTCCCCGTCAGTGGTGAGGAAGCTATCGTCAGTACCAGGCTTCTCCACGCGGTTTATTCTTCCGCTAAAAATCACGAGGTCATCCGCCTTGACACAAAGGAGAATCAAGCATGAGCACAAAGAGCAAAGCCGCGGCGGCCGAAGAAAAAAAGCCGATCACCTTAAGCTCAGAGCATGTGCCCCTGAGCTACCGCATCAAAAAAGATCTGCAGCGCAACGGCATGATCTATGCGATGCTTATTCCGGTGCTGGTCTACTATGTCATCTTTAAATTCGGGCCGATGTTCGGTCTGTACATCTCTTTCATCGACTACAAGCCCGCCAGAGGCATTTTTGGCAGCAAGTTTGTCGGCCTCAAATGGTTCAAGTCTTTCTTCTCTGACTATTACTTCGGCCGTCTGCTCATCAACACCGTGCGCATTGCGGTGGCGGATCTGCTGACCTTCCCGCTGCCTGTCATTCTGGCGCTGCTTATCAACGAGCTGAAAAACAAGAAATTCTCCAAGACAGCGCAGACGCTTCTGTATGTGCCGCACTTTATCTCCACAGTCGTTATCTGCGGTATCGTTATCACGCTGACGAGCTCCACCGGTGCCATTACCGAGGTGCTGCACAACTTTTTCGGCATCAAAGAGCAGGCGCTGCTAAATAACCCGTCCAACTTCCTGCCGATCTACATATTGACAGAGCTTTGGCAGACGCTTGGCTGGAACTCCATCATCTATCTGTCGGCCCTTTCCGGCATAGATCAGGAACTGTATGATGCGGCCAAGGTCGATGGCGCGAATCGTTGGCAGCAATGCCTGCATGTCACGCTCCCCGGCATTGCGCCTACCATCGTCATTATGCTGATCTTGAAGATGGGCAAGATCTTCAATGTTGGTTATGAGCGCGTTATGCTGCTGTACAACCCCGCAATTTATAATACCGCCGATGTCATCAACACCTATGTTTACCGTAAAGGTCTGATTGATGCACAGTTCAGCTATAGTACGGCGGTTGGTATGTTCAACTGCCTTGTCAGCTTCGCACTGGTCATGATCACAAACAAGATCAGCCAGAAGGTCAATGGCAGCGGTCTGTGGTAAGGAGGATACGATCATGGCGAATACAAATACCAAAAACGCACCGCGCGGCACCAAGATCAAGGAATCCTTCGGAAGCCGGCTGTTTGATATCGTGGATATACTGATCGTCTGCTTGTTGCTGGCCTGCGTGCTGATTCCGCTGATCCATATTGTGGCGGCGTCCTTCAGTAATCCGTCGCTCTTCGTGGGGCATAAGGGCATTCTGCTCTGGCCGGAAGGATTTTCTCTTGCATCGTATCAGGCTGTGTTCAAGAATACCTTCCTCTGGACCGGCTACGCAAACACTCTGTTTATTGTTATCGTAGGTACGGTTCTCAATGTTCTTCTCTCGATGGTTGCGGCCTACTGCCTGTCCCGCAAGCATGTGGCGGCCGGTCCCACCATTATGAAACTGCTTGTCTTTACGATGTATTTCAGCGGCGGTATGATCCCGCTGTACCTGGTTGTCAAGGGCGTTGGACTTTACGGCTCCCGCTGGGCACTGATCCTGCCTACATTGGTCGATACCTACAACCTCATCATTATGCGCACTGCCTTTGCGGGTGTGCCTGACTCGCTGGAAGAATCTGCCAAGCTGGACGGCGCCAATGCGTGGACGATCCTGTGGCGTATCATGGCCCCGCTGGTAAAGCCTACGGTTGCTGTCATTACGCTGTACTACGCGGTCAGCCATTGGAACTCCTGGTTCAACGCCATGCTGTTCCTGCGCGATAAGACCCAGTACCCCCTGCAGCTGATCCTGCGCCAGATCCTCATCCAGAATGACACGGCCGACATGACCGCCGGTGCAGATTACCTTGTGAGTGAGACGATCCAGTACGCGACTGTTGTGGTTGCCACACTGCCTATCCTCTGCATTTATCCGTTCGTTCAGAAGTACTTTGTCAAGGGTGTTATGATCGGCGCCATCAAGGGCTAATCTGCACAGTAAAAAGGAGAAATTACCATGCGCGTACCTTATGAGGAAATGTATAACGAATTTGTGCGGGTTCTGCTGAAGTACGGCTTTGACAAGGAGAAAGCGGAAATCTCCGCCAAGCTCTACGCCGATGCAAGCCGTGACGGTGTATACACCCACGGTCTGAACCGCTTTCCGAAATTCATCAAGAGCATTCATGATGGTATTGTGGACATCCACGCCGAGCCTGTGCTGAAGGAGAGCTTTGGTGCATTTGAACGGTACGACGGCTGTCACGGACCCGGTAACCTGAACGCCTACGCCTGCACGAAGCGTGCTATTGAGTTGGCCAAGCAGAACACCATCGGCTGTGTGGCGCTGGCTAATACCAACCACTGGATGCGCCCGGGCAACTACGGCCTGATGGCGGTTGAGCAGAATTGCATCGGTATTTTTTGGACGAACACCGTGCCCAATATGCCGCCGTGGGGCGGGCGTGACGCACGCCTTGGCAACAACCCCATTACACTGGCCATACCCCACGGGGATACGCCCGTGTTGGTGGATGTGGCTATGTCGATGTTCTCCTACGGTAAGCTGGAGGTCTATAAGCGCAGCGGCAGACCGCTGCCTGTGGACGGCGGTCTGAACAAGAATCAGCAGCCCACGAGGAACGCTGCCGAGATCCTTGAAACACATGAGAGCTATCCCATTGGTTATTGGAAAGGCTCCGGTCTGAGCTTGGCGCTTGATCTTATCGCGTCCGCGCTGGCGGGCGGTCGTACAACCCGTCAGGTCGGGGAGTTGCCGCTGGAAACCGAACTGAGCCAGGTGTTTATCTGCATCAATCTGGACAGCCTGCCCGATAAGGAGAATATTGCTGCCAATGTTGAGGCAACGTTGCGCGATATGGAGACCTCTACCCCTGTGGAAGAGGGACGCCCGGTTCATTTCCCCGGCGCGCACATGGCCGAGGTCCGCAGCGACAACATGGAGAACGGTATCCCTGTCGAGGATGCGATCTGGCAGCAGGTGCTGGCACTGTAAAGGGAGGTGCGCGGTATGATCATACCGGGACTGGTATCGGCAACATTTAAAACAGAAAGCCCCGATTTTGTGCTGGCGGCACTGAAAAAAGCCGATCTTCATGCGGTGGAATGGTCGGAAAACTGGCATATCCCGGCGGGGGATGCCGCGCTGGCCCGTGACCTGCGGGAGCGGACCCTTGCGCAGGGTGCCGAGATTGCGGCCTACGGTTCCTACTATCGCTTGGGCCAGAACAGCGACCCCGCCAAAGATTTTTTGCCCACGCTGCAGAGTGCTGCGGCATTGGGCGCGCCGCTCATTCGCATCTGGGGTGGCGGCACAGCATCGTCAGAGCTGGATGCAGATACACGCAAGGAGTTGGCGACCGAGGCAAAGACCGTCAGTGATATGGCGGCATCGGAGGGCATCAAGGTTGCCCTGGAATGGCACAAAAACACCGTCACCGATACGAATGAATCGGGCCTGTCCTTTTTAGACGAAGCTGCCGCAGATAATATCTACTGCCTGTGGCAGCCCACTGTAGCGCTGAATATGGACGAGCGGTGTGCGGGGCTGGATATGCTCGAAGCCCGTGGCCGTCTGCTCAACCTGCATGTCTACTACTGGCTGGAAGGCAAGCGCCGCCCGTTTGCGGAAGGTCTTGACGAATGGCGGCGGTACTTACAGCATGTCAACCGCAACGAAAAACGCTACGGTCTGCTGGAATTTGTGTTGGACAACACCGAGGAGCAGTTTCTGGAAGACGCCGCTCAATGGAAGCGGCTTTTGCAGGAAACGGCGATGAACTGAAGAGGAGAAAAGCAAAATGGCAGATTTATATGTAAAGAAATTTGATATGATCAATCCCTTTGTTGTGGCTTCGAGCCCCGCAACGCAGGGCGCGCTGAATGTTTTGAAGAGCGCTAAAATGCGGCCCGGTGCCATTGTGCTGCGCAACTATGGCCACGGTTCGGGCGGCGGCAGCTTTATCGGCCCTGACTCCAAGGCAATGTTGGGCGGAGAGATGGCCATCCACAGCCATGCTGTGGGCCGTCAAATCCCAGACAGTGTCGACACGCTGGAAAAATATTGTGAGGAAGTTCACAAAATCAAGAAGGAGATGGACTCTGACATCAAGCTGTGGGTGTCTGTCGGCCATTATAGCGACATCGTCAAGGGCGGTGATTGGGAGAAAAACTGGGCGCATCAGGCGGAGGAGCTCGCTCTCGCGGGTGCGGATGCCATTGAATTGCATTTCAATACCCCGGGCGTTGCCGTGGCAAAGGACCGTACATTTGCTTACCATCAGCTGCTCCGTCACTCCATTGAATTGATGAAAAAGACAGTGCCCAATATGCCGATTATGGCCAAGCTTGCCATCGAGTCCACCGACGCGCTGACCTCAATGCGTATTGCCGAGGCCGCAGGCGCTGCCGCTGCAGGCCCCACCGCCCGCTGGAAGGGCTACTACATGGATCTTGACTGGCGCGGCACCGAGGCCCGCCCCGGTGCAGGCTACGGCGGCACGCAGGCCACCCCGTTGGTGTGCTACTCCATCGCTGAGGCGCGCACTGCAGGCGTAAAACTTCCTCTCTATGGTGGTGGTGGTGTATTCAATTATGAGAACGCAGCCCGTATCCTGATGGCAGGCTCCGAGATGGTGCAGCTGGGGGCTTTGGCCTGTGCCGGCGGCACGATGGCCTGCAAGAAGCTTATCAGCGACTTGAACAGCTGGATGGACGAGAACGGTTATGCCGACATGGATTCGCTTGTCGGTGACAGCTTGAAGCTGTTCCAGATGGATGCTGACTTTACGAAAAAACGGCAGAATAAGCTGGCCGATGCCTACCAGACCGCCGACGCTGACCGAACCAAGTGTATCGGCTGCGGCCGCTGCGAGGATGTCTGCTGGCATCAGGGCATCGAGATCAAGGAGCGCAAGGCCTACAAGACCGATAAGTGCATCGGCTGCGGCTACTGCTTCCAGGTCTGCCCGACACAGGCACTCTATGTGGATAAGAAGGGTATTCTCCGTTCCGCCTTTGAGGAAGCGGGCATCCGGCGGGGAAACAAGTAACAGAGGCATTGCTGTCAGGATGTCCCAGAATCAACGACCTGCCACGGTGTACCACCGGTCGGCTGCTGCAATTCATCCAAAAATGACTATGGCGCAGCATGTGCAAGCTACGGCTGCACAGCTGCGCCGATTTTTGTAAGGAGATACAAAAATGACACCTTTTGAGACAGCCCTGAAAGCCGACCTGCAGACCCTGCAGCACACGGTTGAATATGAGGGTCAGAACTTCCGTGAGCGCGATGCTGACGGTAATACACTGCTGCACTGCGCCGTGCGTTCGGGTAGCCTTGCAAAAGTGGCTTACCTGACAGACTTTCTCGCACTGGATCCACTGGATGCGAACCTTTCGGGCATCACGCCCTTGGACTTGGCTCTGCAAGACGGCCTTGATGAAATTGCTGCGTACCTTGCAAATAAGGCGGGCGTTGATCCCACGCGAATCATTCACAACCCTGTACGGCGCGGCTTTTACCCGGATCCGTCGTGGATCCGCGTGGGCGAGGACTATTACATGGTCAACTCGTCGTTCAGCTTTTTCCCGTGTATTCCGATTTCCAAGTCCCGCGATTTAGTACACTGGACGACTGTCGGCTACGCCATTACAAACCCGGACTGGGCCAGAGTGGCGCGGTCCGAAGGCGGGCGCGGCTATTGGGCGTCTGATATATCCTACGATGCAGTGTCCAAGCATTATTTTATTACGGCTACCTACCGCGGCAACGAGGACGACGCGGAGCCGCGCTGTCAGATGGTCGTCAGTGCTGAGCGACCCGAGGGTCCCTACGGTGAGCCTGCGTGGATCCATGAGGACGGTATAGACCCGTCCATCCTCCACGATGACGATGGACGGCATTATATGCTGTTCAATCGCAGCGTCCGCATGGCGGAGCTGACGCCCGAATGCCGCGCCATGCGCGGTCCCGCACGCCTGATCTGGGGTGGTGACCTTAAGAGAAAGACCGAGGGACCTCAGCTTATGAAGCATAACGGATATTACTATCTGCTGGCCGCCGAAGGCGGCACGGGAGTAGGACACCGCATTTCGGCGGCACGCAGCAAAAATGTGTGGGGTCCTTATGAAAACTGTCCCTATAACCCGATTCTACGTCAGGATGACGAGGGCGGCTATCTGCAAAACTGCGGTCACGGAAAGCTGCTGCAGACTGCAGACGGACGGTGGTTCCTCTGCTTTCTCTGTCTGCGCCGCGATCCGGATGGTACGGCTCCTATGGGACGGGAAACTTCGATTGCAGAAGTGACTTGGACGCCTGATGGCTGGCCTGTGGCCGCTTATGGCCGCCGCCCCCGAGCTGTGCTGAATATGCCGCTCCCCAAGGTGAGTTTACCTGCGGCTCCGAGCGGAATAACCTGCTGGAAGGGCGGCGAGTGGATTACCCAGCGCGCGTTGGACACCGCGAATTTTACCGTGGAAAATGAAGCCTTGACGCTATGCGGAAATGGTCTTGACCTGTGCGACAGGAAGATGCAGGGCTTGCTTCTTGTCCGCCAGCAGGAACGCGCGTTTACAGTGGAAACAGTGCTGGAAATTCCCGCTGCAGGTACTGCAGGTCTGACCTGTTACTACGATGAGCACAGCTATTTGAAATTCGGCGTTGGGCCGGAGGGCCTTGTATTGGAAGAATATGCAGGATATGAGGCGGTTTCAAGGCAAACAGCCCCGCTGCCTGCGGGCACATCTCCTGTTCGTCTGCGCGTTACAGCAACGGGCGGTCAACGACATTTTGCCATACAGGACGGAACAGACTGGCGCACGCTCTGGAGCATCCCAGAACCACACTACCTGACCAGTGAGGGCTTACAGTGCGGAAAGCGGTTCACAGGGGCTATGGTGGGCCTGTATGTACATGGGGCGTCTGCCGTCCGCTTTACCGATTGGAGCGCTGTATGGTCCTGCCCTGAAGAAAAGAGGTAACACAATGCCACAAGAAAAATTTCACTATAAATCGTTAGAAGAAGTCAAGCGGCGTGCCGCAGAGCTGGGTGTTGACCTGCCCTTTGCAGCCGACACCCACGCGCTGGCGCAGCCGCTGACCGTGCGCAACATCACCTTCCCGAACCGGCTGGGCGTTGCCCCCATGGAGGGCGCGGACTCGACGCCCGAAGGCGCCCCCACCGAGTATACGACCCGCCGCTATGTCAACGAGGCTATCGGTGGCAGCTCGGTCATCTGGTTCGAGGCAATCTCCATTGTGGAGGAGGGACGATCCTCCAAGACGCAGCTGCTGCTGACCCGCGACACGCTGGACGAATTCAAAAAAATGACCGCCGCCGTCAAGGAGGCGGGCCTAAAGGCCAACGGCTATGCGCCGTACCTCATCATGCAGGCCAACCACAGCGGCCGCTACTCCAACCCCGGCAACAAACCCGCCCCGATGATCGCCTACCGCCACCCGATTCTGGAGCAGTACCGCGCCGCGGATGACTCCTGCATCGTGACGGACGATTACCTGAAAGGGCTGGAAGAAAAGTTCGGCGAGGCGACGAAGCTTGCCAAGGAGGCCGGTTTCGACGCCGTCGACATCAAGAGCTGTCACGGCTACCTGCTGGCAGAGCTGGCATCCGCCTACAACCGCCCCGGCGAGTACGGCGGCAGCTTTGAAAACCGCTTTCGCCTGCTGAAAAACGGCATCCGCGCCGCCAAGGTGTACGAGGACGACAGCTTTATGGTCACGGCGCGCGTCGGCATCTACGACGGCTACGCCTACCCGTGGGGCTTCGGCGTCAGTCCGGAGAGCGGCATGACGCCCGATTTGACTGAACCCATCCGCCTGGTGCGCGATTTGCACAACGAACTGGGTCTGAATATGGTCAACCTGACGATGGGCAACCCCTACGCCACCACCCATGTGACCCGCCCCTTCGATTTTGGCAAGTATGAACCGGACGAACATCCGTTTGTTGGCCTGTCCCGCATGATCCACGGCATTGGCGCAGTGAAAAAGGCCATGCCGGAAATGACGGTTTGGGCATCTGCACCTACTTACCTGCGAGCCTATGCTGATCTGTTCAGCGCAGGCGCGGTCGAGCAGGGCCTGTGCGATGGTATGCTGTTCGGCCGCATGGCCTTTGCTGACCCGGATTTCGCCAACGAGATCGTCAAAAATGGCCGCATCGACCCTAAGCGGGTCTGCCTGACCTGCGGCAAGTGCGGCGATTTGATCCGCGCTCACAAGCCCACGGGCTGTGTCATCCGCGACAGTAAGACCTTTATGCCGTTCTACAAGGAATTTTTGGAGATCAAAAAGACCCAGCCTGCGAACTTCCGCGGCTGATGAGGAGTAATCGGGTATGAAAAAAACTGCTATTGTCACCGGCTCCAGCCGCGGCATCGGCTTTGCCATTGCCAAGCAACTGGGGCTGGATGGATACAATATTGTTATGGTCGCCACCGGCCCACAGGAGAAAAACCAACCTGCGCTGGATGAGCTGAAAAGCTTTGGCATCGACTGCGCTTATGTGCAGGCAAACATCGGCTGCACCGACGACCGTAAGAAGATTCTGGACGGCGCACTGGCCGCCTTTGGCCGCGTGGATGTGCTGGTCAACAACGCAGGTGTGGCCCCCAAGGTGCGCGCCGATTTGCTGGAAATGACCGAGGAGAGCTTCGACCGCGTGGTCGGCATCAACACCAAGGGCAACATGTTCCTGACCCAGCTTGTGGCAAACCAGATGATTAAGCAGGAGCCGCTGGACGGCCGCAAGGGTGTGGTCGTCAATGTGTCCAGCTGCAGCTCGGTGGTGTCCAGCACCAGCCGCGGCGAGTACTGCGTCTCCAAGGCAGGCGTGTCGATGCTGACCACCCTCTATGCTGACCGCCTTGCCTCCGAGGGCATCCTTGTCAACGAGGTGCGCCCCGGCGTTATCGCCACCGATATGACCAGCAAGGTGCAGGGCAAGTATGATGCCTTGATTGAAAAGGGCACCTTCCCCATCGCCCGCTGGGGTACGCCGGAGGATGTAGCCGGTGTGGTCAGCCTGCTGTGCAGCCCCCGTCTGCGCTACACCACGGGAAACTACCTTGACGTGGACGGCGGATTCCACATCCAACGCTTGTAAGGAAATTTGCGATGGAACACGAAATTTTTAAAGCCGGGGCGTACACGGCAAAGGTGTACCGCTGCAATACGGCCATCGTGGGCAGCGGCGCAGCGGGCTTCAACGCCGCCGACCGCCTGTGGCAGCTGGGGCAGCGGGATATTGTGCTGGTCACCGAAAACCGCGCGGGCGGCACCAGCCGCAACACCGGCAGCGACAAACAGACCTACTACAAGCTGACCCTGTCCGGGGGCGACCCCGACAGCGTGCGCGAGATGGCCGACACACTGTTTGCGGGCCGCTGCGTGGATGGTGATATTGCGCTGTGCGAGGCCGCGCTCTCGACCCAGTGCTTCTTGAAGCTGGTCGAGCTGGGCGTGCCGTTCCCCCGCAACCGCTACGGCGAGTACATCGGCTACAAGACCGACCACGACCCGCGCCGCCGCGCCACCAGCGTGGGTCCCTACACCAGCAAACAGATGACCGAATGTCTGGAAGCTGCCGTGCAGGCCAAGGGCGTGCCGATGCTGGACAAGACACAAGTCATCAAAATTCTGACGGACGGCGGTACGGTTTGCGGCCTGCTTTGCCTGAACACGGTTGCGCAGGACGCCGCCGACCGCTTTACGCTGATTCGATGCAAAAACGTTATCTGGACCACCGGCGGCCCAGCTGGCATGTACGCCGACAGCGTCTATCCCTTCAGCCAGTATGGGGCCACCGGCCTTGCGCTGGAAGCAGGCGCAAAGGGCAAAAACCTGACCGAATGGCAGTACGGCCTGGCATCGGTCACGCCGCGGTGGAATGTGTCGGGAACGTATACGCAGGTGTTGCCGCGGGTCTACTCCGCAGCGGCGGACGGCAGCGGCGAGCACGAGTTTTTGACGGACTTTTTCACCGACGCGCACGACATGCTCAGCAAGCTGTTTTTGAAGGGCTACCAGTGGCCCTTTGATGTGCGCAAGGTTGCCGACGGCAGCTCCATCATTGACATTTTGGTGTATCTGGAAACCTGCAAGGGACGCCGGGTGTATCTGGACTACCGCCGGAATCCCGTGGGCGGCGAGTTTGCCTACGATGCGCTGCTGCCCGAAGCGCGGGAGTATCTGACCCGCGCGGGTGCCTGCTTCGGCACGCCGATTGAGCGGCTGGCGCATATGAACCAGCCTGCCATCGACTTTTACCGCGACAAGGGCGTGGATCTGTACACCCAGCCGCTGGAAATCGCCCTCTGCGCCCAGCATAACAACGGCGGTATTGGCATCGACTGCTGGTGGCTCATCAAGCGTCTGTGCCATATACTGACCGATAAGACGCTGTTTTGACTTGATA
>OGYY01000070.1_pt1 | contig 98417 bp, 67 predicted proteins | sample 1576671 | NCBI WGS metagenome assembly OGYY01 (sample SAMEA3541593, study PRJEB24748) | human gut metagenome | biome: human gut; feature: human-associated habitat; material: faeces | place: China | collected 2012 | reverse complement strand
AATGCTTTGCGGTCAAAAAAAGCTATGCTCCGCAAGCGGGATATTCCGGCTATGAATGTGAACTGTCAATACATTTAGCTACTGCTTACATTTCCTTTGCGCCCGTCCGCGTCTTGCGGACGGGCGCATTTTGCTTTTTTCAACTTTTTTCTGAAAAGCGCACTCAAGAGCCATCTCCCGAACGGGTACGGAGCGAAAGGGGCAGAGAGGACAAGCCCTTAACTCCCGTCCTCTACTCCACGCGGGAAGGAGGTGAACTCTATGGAGCTATCTTCTTCCGACAAGGAAAGAATACAACATCAGTACGACGCATTAGCAAAGAAAACTTTGGTCGGCGAAGCGAAAAGCCACCGCCGCACTCTTGCGAAACGCGCAGCACGCGAAGTTACTTTTTCGGATTTGAGCGAAAGCGAACTCGCGCAGCTTTTCACAACGGACGAATACGAAAGCGATTATTTCCGTTTTCAAGTGTCCGGCTTTGATGTACTCGTCAAAAATGAACTGCTTGCCGAAGCCCTTAACGCTTTGCCCGAAAGGAAACGCGACATTATCCTTTTGTCCTACTTCTTGGATATGAGCGACGCGGAAATTGGCGAACTGCTGAATGTTGTACGCACGACGGTTTTCCGGCACAGGAAATCCGCGCTTGCGAAAATCAAACAGTATTTGGAGGGAAAAGCAGATGATGAATACCGTTAGGAAGTCTGAAAATCTGTTGCCGTTCCCTGTCATTTCCGCAGCGGCAAACGGCGACACAACCGCCATGTGCGCGATCTTGAAGCACTACGAGGGTTACATAGCGAAACTTTGTACCCGCACGCTGAAAGACGACGCGGGCAATACCTATTCCTATGTGGACGAGGAAATGCGTAACAGGCTGCAAGTGCGCCTTATTACCCGCACCCTTGCTTTTCATGTAGGATAATCTTTTAGCCCATGCGGGGAGCGTGTCCCCTTTCCACGCTTCCCGTTATGGGCTATTTGTCGTTCCGCAAAAGCATATCCGCTGTTGATGTGCTTTTGCAGGCCGACAAAGCCTATTGTTCTTTGACAAAGAAAGCGGCCTTTGGTGCGCAGCATAACAGGCAAACGGGTACATTCCGTCTGTACCGAGCCAGTCGGCGGGTACGCCATGACAGCTTTTCCCCATAGGGGAAAAGCCGAGCGAGAACTACCGCGCCGTAAAACAGGTTTAGCAGCTTGTGGGCGACGACATACAAGGCGGCACAATGATACTCCCGCGTTGAACACCCTCAAAGTATTGCGCGGCGCACCCATAAGCATGGGCCGGGGTGAAACTCCCGTGAGGTTGCAGCTAACAACCGCCCGTTTCAGCCTTATTTCTCATATCGTACAAGCCGGAGCGCATATTCTGTACTATGCCGCTAACCGGGAGGGAAAGAAGATGATTACCAAGTTACAACTTCAACAAATGAGAAATGTTGATATTACACAGGTTGACCGCAGCACTTTGGTTGATATTCGTAATATCCATATTGACAGTTCTTTGCCAGCAGCAAAGAAAATGCAAAGCTACTTTGAGCAGATTGTAAATCCATACTGTTTTCTTTGTGGTGATACACCCGTAAGAATACGGTTTGTCGCAGAGGATAGAACGCTAAAGCAATCATTGTGTGATTACTTTTTAAGTCTGAAATAACCGCCGACTTTCCCTAACTCTACGGGTAAAGACCTTGTGATTACGGGGCGAAAATGGTATAATTAACTCGTAATTATAGGGGGAAAGGAGGTATAATGCCCCGCATACGCAAAGACAAAATGGCACGCAGTTATGCAGAGCCGTTTTGGAAAATTGGGCTATACATTCGACTATCCAGAGAGGACGACAACGAGGACGAAAGCGAGAGTGTTATCAACCAAGAAAAGATACTCCGCGACTTTGTAGACAGCTATTTTGAGCCGGGAACCTATGTGATTGTAGACGTGTTTGCCGACGACGGATTGACAGGCACCGACACAGCGCGACCAAACTTCAAACGGCTTGAGGGCTGCATTGTCCGCAAAGAAGTAAACTGCATGATTATCAAATCCCTTGCACGCGGTTTCCGCAACCTTGCCGATCAACAAAAGTTTTTGGAGGAGTTCATACCCATTCACGGCGCAAGGTTTATTTGCACAGGCACGCCATTTATTGACACTTACGCTAACCCCCATTCTGCAAGCGGTCTTGAAGTACCTATTAGGGGAATGTTCAATGAGCAGTTTGCCGCGACCACTTCCGAAGAAATCCGCAAAACATTCAAGATGAAACGGGAGCGCGGCGAGTTCATAGGCGCGTTTGCCCCTTATGGCTACAAGAAAGACCCAAACGACAAAAACAGCTTGATTGTAGATGAAGAAGCAGCGGAAGTTGTCAAAAGCATTTACCATTGGTTTGTCAATGAGGGGTACAGTAAAATGGGGATTGCAAAGCGGCTTAACCAAATGGGAGAGCCGAACCCCGAAGCCTATAAGAAGAAAAAAGGCTTTAAGTATAACAACCCTAATTCCGACAAAAACGATGGTTTGTGGTCTGCCAGCACGATTGCAAGGATATTGCAAAATGAAGTTTATACGGGCGTAATGGTGCAAGGCCGTAACCGCGTAATAAGCTACAAAGTACACAAGCAGATCAACGTCCCCGAAGAAGAATGGTTTGTCGTCCCCAACACACACGAAGCGATTATTGACAGGGAAACATTCGAGAAAGCGCAAGCCCTACATAAGCGCGACACAAGGACAGCCCCCGGCAAACAGGAAGTCTATCTCATGTCCGGCTTTGTCCGTTGCGCGGATTGCAAAAAGGCCATGCGGCGCAAAACCGCCCGTGATATTGCCTACTACTCTTGCCGTAGCTACACCGATAAGAAGATTTGCAGCAAACATTCTATCCGGCAAGACAAGTTGGAAAACGCGGTATTGGCAGCGTTGCAAATGCAAATTGCCCTTGTAGATCGGCTTGCAGAAGAAATTGAACGGATTAACAACGCGCCTGTTATCAACCGGGAAAGCAAGAGATTATCCCATTCCTTGAAACAGGCAGAAAAGCAGCTAAAACAGTACAATGACGCTTCCGACAGCTTGTACCTTGATTGGAAAAGCGGTGAGATTACCAAAGAGGAATATCGCCGCTTGAAAGGCAAGATTGCAGAACAGATACAACAGCTTGAAGCGAACATCTCCTATCTGAAAGAGGAAATGCAGGTAATGGCTGATGGTATCGGAACCGACGACCCGTATCTAACCGCCTTTCTGAAATACAAAAACATTCAGAGCCTTAACCGCGGGATTATGGTTGAACTCGTAAAAGCGGTTTGGGTGCATGAGAACGGGGAAATAACGGTTGACTTCAATTTTGCCGACGAGTACCAGCGAATTATTGATTACATTGAGAATAACCACAACGTTATCCGAGTGATTGAGAACAAGGCAATCTAACGGCTTGCCTACTCAACACAAAGGAAAATCTAATGTTGTGCATAAATACACGGCTCTACTGCGCCGACAGCAAGACGCAATTGGTGGAGATCGACCCGGTCACAGCAGAGGCCGCCGTCTTGCAGACGCTCCCCTTTGCCAGCGTCGGCCTGTATACCAGACCGGAAACGCAGCAAGGCGCTTTGCAGCCCACCGATCAGGTCGCCGGTGTTACGCTGAATGAAAGCAGCATCCGCCTCATGGCCGGGGAAGCCAAGCAGCTGCAGGCCAAGGTGCTGCCCTGGACCATCACCAACTCCCAGGTCACCTGGACCAGCTCCGATGCGTCTGTGGCCAGCGTAGACCAGTCCGGCCGGGTCACCGCCAACGCGCCGGGCAGCGCCGTCATCACTGCCGCCGCCGTGTTGGATCCCAGCAAGACCGCCTCTTGCACCGTGGAGGTCTTCACCATCCAGCAAAACCTGAACGCCTTGATCTGGGATGAGGAAGGCTCCGTCTGGTGGAGCGAGTTTACCACGGACCAGCTCCCCAGCTACACCAAGCTGACCGAAGAGCCCTACAGCCTGCCGCTGACCTCCGTTGCCTATGGCCCGGACGGGCTGCTCTACGCCGCCACGCTGGATACGGAGACCGTGACCTCCCAATATTATCAGATAGACGAGAAAACCTGGACGGCCACTGCCATCGGCGACTCTGAAATCGGCTATATGGACCTGGCCTACGCCCCCCATCTGGGTGAAGACGGCGTTATGCTGGCCGTTTATGGTCAAAATATCGTTCTGATCGATCCCGACACCGGCAATTACTTCGGCGGCTGGAACTGGTACGGAGGCGCAAATCTGGTGGGCATCGCCTATTGCGAATCCACCTACGATGAGGAAGCTCAAGTCAATCGGGACTGCTTCTTCCTCATTGACGCCGACGGCAACGTGTATTACGACGCATTTTCCTACGTAAACGGCGAGTACCAGGATATTCTGGGCGCTCAGGGCCGCTTGGGCAACCTGGGCTTCTCAACGGATACTCCTTACTTCAGCTCGGCCTATTTTGACGGACAATATCTCTTCTGGAGCAAATACACCCAGTCGGAAGACCGCTCGCGGCTGATTGTATGGGACTGCACCGGTTCCGGCCTGGTGCACGACCTGGGGACCTTCGACGCCAGCGTGTGGCCGGTGGGCGGCCTGTTCCAGCTGGGCAAAATCCCCACCGGGCGCGCCGACACCAACTACAGCGCCCTCCTGGAAGACGCCGTTGGAACTCCCAGCCTCGCCCCGGAGGAGCTGGACACCATGGAGCTCCGGGCAACCTCCGGCGGTCTCCAGTCCGCCGCCCTCCCGCAGGACGACGGCCGCAGCCGGACCGCTCAGGCTTCCCCCATTGCCATTCAGGAAGACGGCACCGTCACGGTAGCGCTTACCGCCCCGGCGGACACCACCAACGGCCGGCTTCGCGTCACCTATGATCAGGAGAAGCTCACCTTCCTCCGGGCCGAAAGCGGCCTTGCCGCCACCGCCCAACGGCTGCAGGACGGCGTCCTGGAATTTGCCTATGCCGATCAGGAACCAGTCTCCTCTCTGCTTCTGTTGACCTTCCAGGCCAAGCCGGGAGCCATCGGGCAGACGCAGCTGCAAATTCTAACCACCGAGCGCAACGACAACGACGCACTTGCGTTGACGGAAACCCTGGACATTTCCCTGTTCCATGCCTGCTACGCAAAGCTCTTCCAGGATGTCAACCTGAACGCATGGTATCACGAATCCATTGATTTTGTGGTTTCTCAGGGTCTGATGACAGGCGTAGCCGCCGGTCATTTCCGGCCGGACGGCGAGCTGACCCGCGCGCAGCTGGTGACCGTTCTGTACCGCATGGCCGGGGAGCCGGAAACGGAAGAACGCACCCCCTTCCAGGATATTTCGGAAGGCCGCTTCTACACAGACGCGGTGGCATGGGCCTATGAAACCGGCATCGCCAAGGGCGTGACCGACACCAAGTTTGCGCCCAACACTTCGGTCACGCGGGAGCAAATGGCGACCTTCTTTGCACGGTACGCCGCTTTCTCCGGCAATCCGGTCGAGCCGACCGGCGACCTGTCCACCTTTGCAGACAGTGCACGGGTCAGCCCCTTCGCCCTGGAGTCCATGCGCTGGGCAGTGGCACAGGGCCTGATCCAAGGCACCAGCGCCACCACCCTCTCTCCCAAGAACCATACCACCCGCGCACAGGCTGCCGCTGTACTCATGCGTTTCTGCCAAGTGTTTGCCTGATTTTCCCTCATACCCCGGCACGGCCCTTCGCCGTGCCGGGGCATTGCCTTTCCCCCTTGTGATATAGAGAAGAGAATAGGGATTCGGCATGATCCATGCGTTGCCGAAAGGGAACTATGGAGCATACAGACCGGAGCAGGAAACGGCCCCTATGGGAAACCCATAGGGGCCGTTTCCTTCAGAAAGGAGAAACCTGAGGAAGCACTCAGAAGTTTTTGGAAAGAATCGTCAGGAACTTGGCCATTTGCGCCCGGGTTACCGGGTTCTTAGGACCAACCTTCCCGTCGCCGTAGCCCTCCAGGAAGCCCTCCGCCGTCGCCCAGGCCATGGCTTCCCGGGCAAACTGGGAAATCCGATCGGAATCCTGGAAGACGTTCAGGTCTCCGCCGTCCATGGTCTCCTGCTCCAGGATCAGAGTCACATACCGGTACAGGAAGGTCACCGCCTGCTCCCGGGTGACGGAGGACTCCGGCGCGAAGCGGGTGTCCGTCACGCCCTTGGCCAGGCCCACATCCTGGGCCCAGGCAATGGCCTTGGTGAAGTACCGGTTCTCCGGCACGTCCGTGAAGGTGGCGGGCTCCGTCACCTCCGGCTCTCCCGCCAGACGGTACAGGGTGGTCACCAGCATGCCCCGGGTCAGGGTGGAATTCGGTGCAAACCGGCTGTCCGAAACGCCGTTCATGAGGCCCCGGGCAATGACATAGTCGGTATACTCGTGATACCACCGGTTGATGTCCAGGTCCTGGAAGGTTTTGCTGCAGCAATCCGCGCCGCCGTCGCAGGTCTCGTAGGTGATCTTTTCGCTGCCCACAATCCAGGCGTCCTCTGTGATGGTGAGATTGGCATTGGGGGCCACGACCAGGGAACCCTCGATGGTGAGCTTGCCGTCGATGGTCACGTCCCCGGTGACGGTGACGGTGGTACCGGCGGGAATGACGGAACCGTCGTTAAAGGGAATGTCGGTCTTGCCGTCCCAGCACACCGTGGGCAGCTTTTCCAGGTCGGCGTACTCCACCACCAGATTTCTCTGGCTGTTGAGGACCGCCACAATGTCCGCATCCGGCCGGAAGGCGTTGTAGCCCAGCCTGCTCAGCTTGCCGTTCAATTCTACATACCGGGGACCCACCCAATACTGGGCGGTGTAATCCTCGTTGTAGACATAAGCGCCAAAGGCGCCGCGGCCGATGTATTCCAGATTCTCCGGCAGATCGATGGTCTTCAGATCCAGCGCGGCGAAAGCGTTGTCGTCGATATAGGTCACACTGTCCGGCAGCTCCACGGAGGTCAACGAGGTGCAGTCCTGGAATGCGTTGAGGCCGATGCGCTGCAGGGTAGAGGGCAGGGTCAGAGACGTTGCATTGTAGCAGCCTGTAAACGCATAATCGCCGATCTCGGTGAGCCCCTCGCCCACAACAATGGCGCCGTGCTGGTTTCCGGAAAAGGCGCAGTCATCCATAAATTCGATGGTGCCGGGAATTTCCAGAACCAAATCCTTGTTGAACTCCAGGCCGATGGACTTGCCGTCCCAGCCCATATAACCCATGGCCTGATGGCCCACATTCTCCAAATTCTGGGGAATGTTTACCTCACAGACATTGAACATCTGGTCAAAGGCCCGCTCGCCCAGGTCGGTCAGGGTATCCGGCAGATGGAGCTTGATGATGCTCTGATTCTGGAAAAATACCTTATCGCTGACACTGGTCACGGTATAGGTCCGGTCGTCGCCCTCACAGTAGACCTCGGCGGGCATGGTGATCTCCGTCTCGCCGGTCTGGTCGTTGAAGCCGATCACCTGCACCTCGGTATCGGAGATGGGCATGTAGGAGAAGGTGCCGTCGGTGAAGGACACGCCGTTGTAGCCGGTGTAGGGCACGCCGTTCAAGAGGATCTCCTGGCCGTAGCCGCTGCGCCGCAGGGCCGTGGCAGCCGCCTCGGTCTGCACCTGCATCACCGGCGCCTCGCCCAGGTCCACATTCCAGGTGTGGAAGGCGTCCTTGCCCACGGACGTCACCCCGGCGCCCAGGCGGATGGTCTCCACTCCGGCGGCGTAAATGTAGGCGCTGAAGCCAATGGTTTCCACGGAGTCCGGGATGTCGATGGTCTTCATATTGGTGAGCCAGGCGAAGGCCCAGTCGTCAATCTCCGTCACCGTGTCCGGCAGGGTGATCCGCTCCAGGCCGGAGCCGTAGAAGGACGCGTTTCCAATTTTGGTCAAGCCCTGGGGCAGGCTGATACGCTTCAAAGACGTGCAGTTCCAGAAAATGCCCTCCGGCGTTTCCTTCATATTCCCGGGCAGCTCCACATAGGACAGGTTCTTACAGCCGTAGAAAATATGCTCCCCGTATTCCGTGACGCTCTCCGGCAGGGAGAGGGACTTCACCGTGGATTGATAAAAGGCCTTGTTGCCGATGTGGGTCAGGCCCTCCGGCAGGTCCAGGGTGTCGATCTTGGCTTGGTAGAAGGCGAAATCTCCAATCCACTTCAGATTTGCCGGCACCCGGTCAAACTCTGTAGCAATAAAGGTGTTGAACGCATAGGTGTCCACGTACTCCAGAGAGTCCGGCAGGGAGACCTTGGCCAGCTTCATACACATGAAGAATGCAGCATATCCCACATCCGTAACGCCCTCCGGGATGGTCACCGAGGTAATCCCCTGGTTATTCCGAAATGCCTGATACCCAATGGAGGTCACGCGGAAGGTCTTTCCGCCGTACTCCACGGTGGAAGGAATGACCACGTCGCCGGTCAAATCGGCATAGTTGGCGTCATAATCCGTGGCCTTACTCTGGTCCTCGATCAGCTGCACCTCGTCGTAGCCAACCACCTTCCAGAAGAAGCCGTCCTGGGTCTGGAAGCGGTCGTTGAGCTCCGGCGCCTCGCCGTAGGTCAGGAGCACCGGCGTCCCCTTGCCCACGATCACTCTGGCGTAAGCCGTCAGGCCGGAGACCGCCGTGGCCGTAATCATGGTCTCGCCGTCGGCAACGCCGGTGACCATACCGCTGTCGTCCACGGTTGCGATGGACGGATCCTGAGAGCTCCAGGTGAGCTTTGTGCCCGCCATGCGCTCAGGTTTAATGGAGATCGCAGCCTGTTTGCTCTCTCCCACTGCCAGGGACAGGCTGTCCAGGGTCATGCTCTGGGGGCCGATGTCCACAAAGATCAGATTTTCGTTCAGGGCCGCGTCCTCCAGCAGGAGGCCCACCCGGCCGGGGTTCTTACCGTCGGCCGACAAGGTAGCGGCCAAATCGGTCACATCAAAGGTAATCCGGACGGTTTGCCCCGTCTCCGAAACGGCGGCAAATTCTTCCTGGGCGATGAGGTAATAGTACTCCTGGGTACTGTCAATGACCCGCAGGCGCTTCAGGTAGAAGTTATCGGACGCCAGGCAGGTCAGCATGACCTTGCCGTCCTCCTCGTACAGCTGGACATCGTCGATGGCAGGCTGGGTGTTGTCCAGGTAGAACCGGAAGGACTTGGTCTGCTCCTCCTCCCCGCCGTTGGGGGTCGCCCGAAGGGTATAGGTGTACCACTGGCCGTCGGGAGCCCAATCGCCGACGTTGTTCTCGCCGTCCTTCATCAGCCGGCCGTTCCAGCCGGGGGTGTACAGGATCGCCGTATACTGGATGCCGGTCATGGTGGCGGCTCCGTAGGTTTTGCGCAGCATCCCCAAATCGCCGGTGTCGTAAACCACGTTACCGGCCTCGTCGGTAATCACTTCCTCCAGGTGGTCCACATTTCGCAGCAGGCTCACCCGGGCCACCAGCTGCCGGTTGGCCCGCCGGGGCGCGAAGGCCAGCCGGGATTCGTCGTAAGCGCCGGTTTCGGTATCCACCCCCAGGAAGTAGCCGTAGCCGGAGTTGTCGATGTCGGCCAGAGCGGTGCCCAGCATATTCTGGGTCTCGCCGGGATCCCCGTCGAAGACGTCCAGAGAGCCCCAATCCCCATAGAAGCCCAGGAAGGGAACGCTCAGAGAAACACCGCCGGCATCCTCCGCAGTCAGGAAGGTGAAGCCCTCCACATAGGATCCATTGGGGAAATTCTCGTCTAAGTACGCCTTACCGGACGCGGTCAGGGCAATGGTCACGGTGAAGGTGGCCGTGCCGTTGGCGGCCACGGTGAGCTTGCCGCCGGTCAGCCCGGTGTAGGTCACGTCTACCTCATCGGCAGACAGCCGCTTTTCGGAATTGGCCACGTAGCAAACCCCGTCCAGCTCTGTGATGGTCTCCACCAGCGCAGCGGTGTCCAGAGAATAGGTCTTGGCCGAATCGGTCAGGTTGTGTACCGTGGCGGTGTAGGTATACGCGCCGTCCCGGCTGGAGCCCACCTCCGCCTTGGGCCGGTCGGAGCCCTCCACAGACAGGTACGCCCCGGAGACAATGGCGTTATACACATTGGCCACACCGGCGCCCTGGCGGCGGACGGAGAAATAGGTGCCGCTGCCGTTGTCCAGAGAGGGAACGGCGGTGGACATCAGCAGGCTGTTGGCCAGCTCGCCCAGCTCCCGGTTGGACAAGCCGGGATCAGTCTCCCGGAGATACTGCCGCAGGACCGCCGCCTCGCCGGCCATATGGGGCGTGGCCATGGAGGTGCCGGACATGCTTTCATAGCCGCCGCCAATGACGGAGGAATAAATCAGGCCGCCCGGCGCGGAGATCTCCGGCTTAATCGTCAGATTGGGGGCCGGGCCGATGCTGCTGAAGGAGCTGATCTGCCATCCGGTGGGGTTCTCCGCCTTGCCGTAATAGTCGGCGGAGAAGCTGACGGTTTGGGTCCCGGCAGCCAGCATCGCCTCGCCCGCTTCCTTTGAAACGCCGATGACGGGGATGGTTTCCTCCGTCAGAGCCGCCACAAAGGGGCCCTCATTTGTGTTGTTGTAGATGATAGCAGCCACAGCGCCGACAGCGGCGGCGTTGGCGGCCTTCACGTCAAAGTTGATGGTTCCCCGCTGGATCAGCGCCACCTTGCCCGTGAGGTCCAGGCCCTCAAAATCGGCCTCCTCGCCCAGGCCGGGCACCGCCACATACTCCAGCGTCTGCCCCTCCATGGTGCTGAGGATGTTGTAGGAGGTCTGGGTGTTGTAATCGGCGGCGTCATCGTAGGCATACCGGGAGCCGTCGGCCAGCTGAATGTGATTTTTGAAGTAGCCCACGTTGTCCACGGAAGCCACACTGACAGCCGCCTTCAGCGTCGAGGGAGAAGCCACAATGGCGCTGTCCGGATACTGGGCCAGGGTCAGCTGGGTTCCGGAAGGGTTATAGTATGTGGAGGAAGTCTCGTTGCCGGCGGCGATCATCACATTGATGCCGGCCTCCTCCGCCCGGGTATACACGCCGGAATAGGTGAGATAGCCGTCCGTCTCCTCCTCGTCCTCATCGCCGTACTCGGTAAAGCCGGCGGGCGAGCCCAGGGACAGATTCACCGCATCGGCGCCCAGCTTCACGGCGTCGTCCAGACCGGCCAGGATGATATCGTCGCCGGTGGAGCCGGAATTATCGGCAAAGATCTTCATGATCATCAGCTGAGCATTGGGCGCCACGCCCCGGAAATCGTCCCCGTTGTTGCCGGCCACCGTACCGGCCACATGGACGCCGTGGGATTGGCCTACCGCCTCGGCATCGGTATCACCATTTGCATAGTCATAGCCGAAGGGGGCCTTTTCATTGATGTACACCTCGTCCACATTGCTTACGCCGCAGGACAGCTTGCTTTGCAGCATCCCGGCAATGTCGGCTTTGCTGTACTTGCCGTTTTCCGGCATGACGGAGAAGGCCTCATGGTCTTCGTCAAAGCCCGTGTCCAGGACGGCCACAATGGTGCCCGTGCCGTCATAGCCCAGGGTATTGGCCTCGTCGGCGCCCACCATCCCGGCAGAGCTGCTCATGGAGATGGTGTACTCATCCTCGCCGTAGGTGGTGGGCAGACTGTACTGCTCAGCCACGAAGATGCGCTTGACTCCGTCGATCTGCCGGGCCTCGGCAATATCGCCGTAGGGCAGCTTCATGGAGAAACCGTTGAGTACCGTGGTATAGGAGTACTCCAGGTCGGAAACGCCGTTGACAGACTGGGTGGAAACGGCGCCGCTGATGGCCCGGATTTTTCCTTTGATTCTCTCCTGGGCCGCCCGCAGATCCTGCTCCAGAGCCCGGCCCTGGGCGGAGGCTGCGAAGACCTCCACGTCGCCGGAGGCCCGGGTCAGAAGCGGCTGCTCCTCCAGCTCCACGATCACCGTCACAACGTCGCTGTCTTGATACAGAACGCTCTCGTCGGAGATCCGACTGCCGTCATCCTCGGAAAGCGTCCCTTCATCCGGCTGGAGCACAATTTCCCGGTCCGCCGGGGCCAGGTTTTCCTTTGTGGTCCATTGCGCGGCGATCCCGTCCTCCGCCGCCTGCGCCGCCGGGGCGAAACCCAGGCCGGTGGCGAACAGAGAGAGGACCAGCAAACATGCCAATAGTCTCTTCTTCATGGTCTGTCTTCCTTTCTTTTGAGCTGAATTTTTGCGAATGGGAATTCGCAGTAAAAGTATTCTAGCACGGCAAATCGAAAAACGCAATACCTATTTTCATTTTTGTCGAAGTTTTTTTTGATTTTTATAAAACCAGAAACGCGGAAATCAGCGAGAATTGTCATTCCCAGCGCCGATTTCCTGCATTATTTTCCATTTTTCGTGGCTTTTCTGGAATTTTTTAAAATTTCTGCTATTCTGCTTCTTATTTAATTTTCGATATGCATCATTTTTTCAGGGCTTGACACCGGCAAAAATTCCCGTTACAATATGATTGTTTGATCCGAATCGAAATAGCGGAGAGAAAAGGGGTATCCTATGGACGTTCATTTTTCTGACTGGATCTGCCCGGAGGCAGAGTGTATTTTTTTGCTGGAACGCCGTTTTCGCCCGGAGGCGGACGCCCAGCACAACATCGAGGAAATCCGGCACTATCTCTCGGACCGATACGACATTCCCATGTTTGAATTGGAGCCCCTGCTGCAGCCTTTGCTGGAGGTCGAGAGTTATGTAAACTCCAATCTTTCTGTCCAAGAAGACCGCCTTCGCTTCTTCTTTGCAGCCCGCAGCAACGGCACCACCTCCCTGGCCTGGCCTCTGTATGACGCCCTGAAATCCGGCATCCGCTACGGCCGCCTCCAGGAGGAGGAAAAGCTAGGCGCCATCCGACAGACCATCAGCCGCTTTCTGGACATTCCGGAGAGCGCCCTGCGCCACGTCTGCCGGTTGGACGACCTTATCCGGTATCTGCTGAAAAGCGGCTGCACGGAAGACGTCAAATGGGTCTGTACCGCCCTGTATTATTCCATGGACGATTATCTGGAGGAGCTGGACGTCATTCTCCGCAAAGCCACCGGCCTGTTCCTGGAGCATTTGCCCGACGTCGCGGGGCTGTGCCGCCAAGCCGCCGTTTTTGCCCGGGATCAAATTGGAGACGATCCATGCCGCGTATTTTCCAATTTAAATGTCGCCGCACAGCCGGATGTGGTCACGGTTTTTCCCTTCCTCATGGGCTTTCACGGCCTAAGCTGGAACTTTACCGGCAATCAAATCTATTTCGGCGTTTATTATGAAGCGCTCACCGCCTTAATCGAAAAATACTCCGACCAGTCCGCCAACCTGGTCAGCCGCCTGAAGTCCATGGGCGACAAAAGCCGCCTGGCGATTCTCAAAGCCCTGAAGGGCGGCGAATGCAACGGGCAGGACATCGCGGAAAAAATCGGTCTGGCTCCTGCCACCGTTTCCCATCACATGAATCTGCTCACAAACGAGGGCTTCGTCACTACCTCCAAGCGGGGGACCAGCACCTATTACCGCCTGAATCCGGAATCCCTGCGCCGCTTTCTGCAGGAGCTGGAGCACTGTCTTCTGTAATTGCCCCATATGGGGTGCAAAAATGCGGATTTTTCTTGACATTTCCGGAAAAATCCGGTATACTGTTTGGGCCTGTGATTTGACAGGCATCCTTGCCGCCGTAGCCGCGGCGGCCAAAAGTCCAAAAGGAGGTGCAAAACATGGCTAAGATTTCCGCCAAGTACAAGGTGATCTACATCATCGACCCCGCTGTGGGCGAGGAAGGGATCGCCGCTCTTGTGGAAAAGTTCAAGGCGATGGTAGAAGCGGAGGGTACGATTGTCAGCCTGGATGAGCTGGGCAAGCGCCGCCTGGCTTACCCCATCAACGATCTGCCCGAGGGCTACTACGTCCGGATGATCTGCGAGTGCAAGCCCCAGTTCCCCGCTGAGCTGGACCGGGTGCTCAACATCACCGAAGGCGTCATCCGCCACATCATCACCGACGAAGAGGTGTAAGGAGGCTCACCATGCTGAATCACATTGTTCTCATGGGCCGCCTGACCCGGGACCCGGAGCTTCGCCGCACCGGCACCGGAATCGCCGTGGCGTCCTTTTCCATCGCGGTCGACCGGGATTTCGGTTCCAAGGAAACCGGCGAGAAGGAAACGGATTTCATCGACATCGTAGCCTGGCGCAATACGGCGGAGTTTGTCTCCAAGTATTTCACCAAGGGTCGCATGGCCGTCGTTTCCGGCAGGCTCCAAATCCGCAACTGGAACGACAAAGACGGCAACAAACGCCGCAGCGCCGAGGTCGTTGCGGATAACGTCTACTTCGGCGACAGCAAGCGGGACAGCGAATCCGGCGGCAGCTATGCCTCCGGCAGCAGTTACGGCGGCAACAATTACGCCGCCGGCAGCAGCTATTCCGCCCCGGCGGCCCCCAGCTACGCCGCGCCGGCCAGCGCGCCTGCGTCGGATTTTGCCATGCTGGAGGACGATGACGCCCAGCTGCCGTTCTAAGGCTTTTCCAAAAGAGAGTTTACAAAAAAGGAGGATTATCATGGCTAACGATCGTGCCCGTCCCCGCAAGCGGAAAAAGGTATGTAACTTTTGCGTGGACAAGATGACTCACATCGATTATGAAGATACCGCAAAGCTCCGCCGTTACCTGTCTGAGCGCGGCAAGATTCTGCCCCGCCGGACCACCGGTACCTGCGCTGCGCATCAGCGCCAGCTGACCGTCGCCATCAAGCGCGCCCGTCAGATCGCTCTGCTGCCTTACGTGGCGGATTAATCCAACAAAGCTCAGGGCCGCAGCACATGCTGCGGCCCTTTTTGTCTGTGTTCATGGATATGGTATTATTTCCCGGCAGCCTTCTGCAGGCGGACGTCCCGGCCCACAAAGGCCACCAGCCGGTAGCTGCCCAAAAGCCGGGAGGCAATCTGGGGGCTGTAGCGCAGGGCAATCTCATCGGATTGCAGATTGGTGGAGACCACCGTAGGACGGCCCGCCAGCAGCCGGTCGTTCAGAACGGTGTACAGCGCGGAGCTGACAAACTGGGTGGTAAGCTCCGTCCCCAAATCATCAATCAGCAGCAGGTCGCAGGCGGTATACTTCTCCGCCCGGTGTCTGGCCTCCTGGGAGTCGGAAAATTTCGCCTCCTCCAGGCGCTGAAACAAGTGCACCGCCGTCTCATACACCACGCTGTAGCCGCCGTCGGCCACCGCCCTGGCAATGCAGGCGGACAAAAAGGTCTTCCCCAGGCCCGGATTCCCGTTGAGCAGGAGATTGCCGGACTTCAGGGTGAAGCTTTGGGCGTACCGCCGGCAGGTCTGCAGCGTCCCGGCCATCACCGCCCGGGGGCTGACGCCCAGATTGGGGTCCGGCTGATCGGAGTAATAGCTCAGCTGGAAGCCCTCAAAGGTCTCTCTGGCCGCTCCCGTCAGAAGGGTCAGCTCCTTTTTCTGCTCCTGGCGGCACAGCTCCCGGAGACACTCACACATTTGCGAGCCCACATAGCCGGTGCCGCCGCAAACGGCGCAGACCGGCGCGTCGTCCAAAAAGCCCTCTTCGAAGTTGTCTTCAATCAGCCGCTCCCGCTCCGCCTGCAGCGCCCGGTTTTCTTGGCGAATGCGGTCAAACTCCGCCTGGGCCTGTCCGCCTTGCTGAAACACCGTTCGGGCCGCCTGGGCCATGGTAAGCCGGAGGGCGCGGTCAATCTCCGCCAGCCGGGGAACCTGGCGGTACGCCCGGCGCAGGTGCTCGGCGTTCTCCGCCTCCCGCTCCGACCTGGCTTGGGCCAGACGCTCCCGGGCCCGGCGCAGCACCTCTCCTGAATATGCCATAGGCTATTCCTCCTGTTCCTGCTCCCGCAGCATGCGGGCAATGGCCTCCCGCTCCATCTGTCCCAGGGCGGCGGTCCCCGCCTGCACCCGCTGGGCCTGAGGAGCCGGCTTTTTATCTCCGGCCTGAATCTGGGCCCCGGTATGTAGGTTCTGCTGGTGCCAGCTCTGCAGGATCTTATTCATGTACGGCCATTTCAGCCCGCCGGTGTTCAGGCAAGTCCTTTCATAAGCCAGCTGCAGCGCCTCGGAGTCAAAATCCATATCCAGCCAGGCCTGCGCATACCGCTCCTCCGCCGGCGTCAGATTCCGGCCGGAGATCTGCAGCATGCGCATCAGGGCCGCCATCCGGGTATGTCTGGCATTCTGGGCCTGCATATAGGCGGCTGCCTCTTCCAGGGTATTGATCCCCTGCTCCGCCCAAATGTAAGCCTCCTTCTCGATCATACGCAGAGAGGGATTTCGATTGGAGCCCCGGCGGCGCATGCGTTCCTTGCAGTAGCACACCAGCATACTCACCACCTCGGCAGGCAAATCCAGGTAGTTCCGGAAGGAGAGCAGGATTTTCAGCTCCTCTGTGGTGAGAATCCGGCCCAAGGTCCGCTGCACCTCCCCCACCAGCAGGCGGAATTCGTCGCTGTGGTTCATGGCTTGGGTCACATCCTCCTCGGTGTACTGGGGCGGCTGGTGGGCCGGACGCAGCAAGGCGCTCTCCTCCGGCCACAGGCCCAGCTGCCGCAGCGTGGCAGCCGCACAGGAGTACCGGGCCTGTCCCATCCCCAGGGCGGTCTCCGCTTCCTGGAGGGAGTTCCCGCATTGCAGATACAAATGCAGCAGCACAGCGTCCCCGCTGCCTGCACAGAGCAGCTTATGAATTTCCGTTTGGGATAAGGTCAGGTCCTTGGTGTTCATGGCAGTCCTCCGTGGCCATCCGGCAAAAAACCGGTCATTCCGGTGGTAGGAATGACGCGGCGAAAAAGCAACGCATTATACTGTTATTTGAAAAATTCAGATTTGGTGGAAAAACATTAAGAGATTACGAACTTTATGTACTTGAATGTTTTAAGAATAAGTTTATTAAATTGTTATACAAAAAGAGCAAAATACATAAAAAATTAATTTTAAGATACAAGTATTTGCTTTAATGGGGTATACAAAAAACAAATTAGTGATATGATAAAGTCCGTAAGATAAATATAGGGAGGTACTCATGAAAAATTTATTTAAAAGAATTATTACAACGATTTTAGTTCTAACAATGGTTATGGGATTTAACGTTCCGTTTTCAGCAACAACAGTAATGGCAGCATCAATTACATACAATGTTAGTTCTACCATAAAAGGCGTACTTACAGATGATGGTGTGCTTACAATAAGTGGAACAGGGGCTATGCCTGATTATACAAAGATAGCCAACATTCCATGGTACAAGGACAGAGACAGAATAAGTGAGGTAAGAGTTAACAGCGGAATTACTTCTATTGGAGAAGCAAACTTTAACTCATGCTATAATATGACAAAAGTAGCAGTTGCATCTACTGTAACAAGTATTGGTGATGGCGCTTTTGCAGACACTAAATTACAGTCTTATACAGGAATGGAAAGAGTAAAAACATTTGGAGATTATGTATTTCAGGGAACAGATTTAGATGATTTTGAATTTCCGGGAGCAACAACAGAAATAGGAAATTACATTTTTTATAACAGTTCAGTAAAAAGAATAGTTATTCCCAAAAGTGTAACAACTATTAAAGATGGCATAGGATATAAGGCTGAAAATCTTGAAAAAATAGAAGTAAGTAGCAACAATAAGAATTATGTTGCTGAAAATTATGTTCTATATAATAAGAATAAGACCATATTAGAAAGCTATCCTGCAGCTAAAACAGGAACAGAATTTACTATTCCATCTACAGTAAAGAAAATAACGGCATACGGTTTTAGCTATGGAAAGAATTTAAAAAAGATAACAATAACAAGCGGTGTAACAACTTTAGGCGATGGAGCTTTTTATGAAATGAAAGCATTAGATGAAATTGCAATACCTAAAAATGTAACTTCTATAGGTTCATTTCTATTACAGAATTGTACAGCCCTTAAAACTTTGAAGTTTTATGCAAAAGTAAAAACAGTGCCATATCTTTTATGTAGTGGATGTTCTAATTTGACAAAGGTGGTTATGGATAATTCTGCCATTGAAACATTAGAACCTAGAGTTTTTATGGATTGTGTTAAGCTTTCAAGTGTTACATTACCTACAGCACTAAAAACAATACAGGTTTATGCATTTAAGAACTGCAAAGCATTGTCAACAATAAGCTATCCAAAATCAATTACATTAATTGAAAGTGGAGCTTTTGAAGGCTCATCAATAACTAAATATCCAACATGGCTTTCAAAGGGAAACAATGGAGATTATGGTATTTTTACAAAAATAAAATATAAAGGTACAGACAAGTACAGTGAAGCCTATAAGGTTTTGAAAATAGTTAACAAAGAAAGAAAGAGCAAAGGCTTATCAGAGTTGAAAATGGATAAAGACCTTCTTGACGCGGCAATGCAGCGAGCAGCAGAAGTGGCACTGTATTTTTCACATACAAGACCTGACGGATCGTCATGCTTTAGCGCAACAGACAAAATGGAAGCGGAAAATATTGCAGGTGGTCAGTCAAGTGCAGCTGCAGTAATGACATCATGGATGAACAGTGCAGGTCATAGAGCAAATATTCTTACAAGCTATTTTAAAACAATAGGAATTGGTTGCTTTACTCAGGGTGGAACAGTGTTCTGGGTACAGTGTTTTGGAACAGACACACCGGCAACAATAAGTCACCCAGCAGATAAGAACGTAGTGGTTACAGTAACAGTAGACGGAGACTTCTTAAGCAAGACAAAACTTACATTAGACAGTAGTAGCTATAACCTTAAAGTAGGAAACAAAAAAACAATTAAACTTTATGTACAAAACCCTGAATGGGCATCACAAAATGTATTGTTAGACAACAGTAACTTTACTTTTAAGTCTTACAATACAAAGAAAGCCACAATAAGTGCAACGGGAAAAATAAATGCCAAAACAGTTGGTAAATATAAAATAAAAGCAACACTTAAAAACGCAACAGGAACATCTGTTACAAAAAGTGGAAAGATAACTTTCCCACAGCCTAAAATCAAAGTAACAGTAAAGAAGAAAAAAGCTATTGTTACATGGAAGAAATTAAAGGCTGCAAAGGGTTACTATGTATATAGAAGGGAAGCAAAAGGCAAAAAGTATACAAAGTGGAAAAAAGTTAAGAATATAAAGAAGAATACAACTGTTAAGTACAAAGACAGCAAGCTTAAAAAAGGCAAGACATATCAGTACAAGGTTGTAGCTTATAATAGAAAGAACAAAGGAACATCAGCAATTAAGAAGATAGTTATTAAGTAGCATCAGAATGATTATACGGATTGCTATGTGCTTAGCACTTTTGACACTGTAATCATACAAAAATCAACGCATATTAAGGCTTATGCGTTGATTTTTGTTTTAATATGTATTAAAATAATTCGGATAGTAGGTGTTAACAACATAGATGTTGACAAGAGCTACACTAAAAAATAAATAATAGGAGAAAGAACATGAAATTATCAAAACTTGTTGGGGACAGATTTAAGGAAAGACCGGCTAACTGTCTTATTGACAGCCATGCATTAATGGTAAGAGGAGGATATATCAAGAACGTAGCTAATGGTATTTACTCACAGTTCCCGCCGATGAAACGTATTTCTCAAAAAATAGAAAATATAATCCGTGACGAAATGGATAAACTTGATGGACAGGAAGTTTTATTCCCTGTTGCATTACCGGGTAGTCTTTGGGAAGAATCAGGAAGATATGAAAGTGTAGGTTCAGAACTCTTAAGATTTACAGACAGAACAGGAAGTAAGATGGTTCTTGGAATGACACACGAAGAAGCATCAGTTCAGTTAGTAAGAGAATACGCTAACAGTTATGCAAAATATCCATTTATGATTTATCAGATACAGACAAAATTCCGTGATGAGGCAAGACCTAGAGCAGGACTTATCCGTGTACGTGAATTTACAATGAAAGATGCATATTCATTTCATACATCACAGGAGGATTTGGAACAGTACTATCAGAAGTGCTATGATGCATACTGCAGAATTTTTGCAAGATGCGGAATTCCTGAAGTAGCAGTTGTAAAATCTGATTCAGGTATGATGGGTGGAAATATTTCTCATGAATATATGCTTCTTACACCGGCAGGGGAAGATTCAATAGCAATTTGTCCTGAATGTGGATACAGTGCAAATGTAGAAGCAGCAGAATCAATTGTAGAAAATGAAAACAAACTTCCAAAAGAAGAATTGAAGGAAGTTTCAACACCTCATGCAGGAACAATAGAAGAACTTTGTGATTTCTTAAAAATACCTGCAGAAAATACTGCAAAGGCTGTTGTATATCAGAGAAATGAAGATGATACATTTGTTGTTGCGTTTATAAGAGGAGATTTAGATATAAATGAAGCTAAACTTACAAAGGTAGTAGGTTGTGACATTCATCCGGCTGACATTATTGATGACAGTGTATTAACAGCAGGATTTATCGGACCTGTTGGTATTTCTGATAAAGTAACTGTGTTCTTTGACAGTTCATTAAAAGGAATTGATTATCTTGTAACAGGTGCTAATAAAGTTGACACTCATTATACAGGATTTAATGTTGAAAGAGACTGTGGAGATGTTGAATATTATGATTTGGCAAAAATTGCCGAAGGTGGAATCTGCCCACAGTGTGGAAAGAAAACAATTACAATTTCAAGAGGAATTGAAGTTGGTAATATATTCCAGTTAGGAACAAAGTATTCAAAGGCTATGAACTTTACATATACTGATGAAAATGGAGAAACACAGTATCCTATCATGGGATGCTATGGTATTGGTGTAGGTCGTATGGCAGCTTCAATTTGCGAAGTAAGACATGATGACTTCGGACCAATCTGGCCAATTACAATTGCTCCATGGCAGGTACACATTTGTTGCTTAAGAAGTGATGATGAAGAATGTAAGGCTTATGCAGATAATTTATATGAAACACTTCAGAATAAAGGCATTGAAGTAATATATGATGACAGAAAAGCAAGACCGGGAGCTATGTTCGCAGATGCCGATTTACTCGGAGTTCCTGTACGTGTTGTAGTAAGTCCAAGAAATATGGGAGAAGGTGTTGTAGAAATCTCAACAAGAGATAAGAGCATTCAGCAGAAGACACCTACAGCTGATGCAGTAACAGAGGTTGAAAACATTATTGCACAGTTAAAAGAACAGATTTATTCACATGTAAAATAGCATTGAGAAATGTAACTTGATTGTTAGTAATTAAAAAGGTTAGAATGATGTATAACATCATTTTAACCTTTTTTATATTATAGCTACTATGCTACATTTTACTTTTTTTATTGTGAATTAATATAGTTGATGATACAATAAATTTAAAATAAATGATAAATTGTATTGTGAAAAACATTAATAAATGACTTAATCTCTGAACAGAACCAGATTGATGTATCAGATAGAATCTGACATTTCAATATGATGTTGTTTGGGGATTTTTTTACAGGAGAATGTAATGAAATTCTAATGGTTGAGGAAGGAACAATGATGAATTTTAAAGAAAAATGTGAGCTGTTGACATATCTACAAGAAAAATCATACGTGGAAGATTTTGATGAAAAAGATTATAGTATATTAAGTGAATTATCTTATGATGAAGATGCCTATATTAGAGCTGTTGTTGCAGAAACTCTAGTAGAGTCTAGTGATGAAAAAGGCGAACAGATATTGTTACGATTAACTAAAGACCATGATTGGCTGGTAAGGACAGATGCATGTGATTCATTGTGCATAAGTGAATCTGTTGATACATATAATCTGTTAAAAGAAATTGCAAAGAAAGATACAAGTGGTTTGGTGCGGGGATATGCAATATTGTCATTAGAAAATATTGCAAATAGAATTAATAGGGAAAATGAGTTGATTGAATTTTTGGAAGAAAGGATAATAAAGGAAAAAGTTCAGTTTACAAGAATAAATACATATACTGCTTTATATAAATTGGGACGAGAGAAATATTTGAAAAATTTATTATCTATGTTTAATTCAAAAAAATATGAGAATAGACATTCGGTAGTTGAAAGTTTACATGAAATTTTTGATGATAGCAATAAAAATGAGATTATTACAGCCTTATTAGAGCATAAGAAAGTTGAAACAGCGGGGTCAGTAATTTATAGAATTAATGATATAATTGAGGAAATATTCTTAATTGATTTAAAGGAAAAGTCAGATGAGAAAGGCATTGATGAGAAAGATTTTTGTAGATTGAAAGAGATTTCAGTCGAGGGAAGTTGTAATAATAGAGGTCTCGCTGCTAGAGTATTAGTTAATTCGAATTTGAAAGAAGGAGAAAAAATATTGCAACGATTAGCTCATGATAATGATCTATTTGTGAGAATGGAAGCATGTGATTCATTATGTAATGGTAAATCCTTAAAAACCTATAAATTACTAAAGAATATAGGAGAAAAAGATACAAGTGGTTTGGTACGAGGATATGCAATAGCATCATTGGGAGATGTAGCGATTGAGATAAATCAGCAGCATGATTTAATTGAATTTTTGAAACGTAGATTGTTAAATGAAAAAGTTGAGTTTGCGAGAATATATATATTTAGTGTTTTATATAGTTTAGGTATAGAAGAATATTTAGCGAATTTATTATCAATGTTAAATTCAAAAAGATATCAAAACAGACAGACAGTAGTTGAAAACTTAAGTGAAATTGTAAATGATAGTAATAAAGAAGTGATACGTACAACATTAATTGAACATAAGAAAATTGAGACTAAATGTTCAGTTATTTCTGAAATTAATGAAGTACTTGAACAGATAGAAAGAGATTGGGATGAATAAAACAAGAAGTTATTATTTGGCAACGGTAATCTGTTTTGGTGGTCTTTTCCTGAAAATTTCGAAATCCCATAGCATAAATATAAAAGAATAATGAACTAAAAAAGGATTGATTCTATAATTTATATAGGTCCAATCCTTTTTTGTTATACAATTATCTTCTTCTGGCATATTTGCCTTTTTTCTTATTAGGATTAATCTTCTTTTGTTTTTTCTGAGTACATTCGCCAAAGAAATAAATAATTTTTCGCCCATTTTCTTTATAGTGTTCCTTTACGAACAAAAAGTATATGAAGAAAATTACTCCAATTATCATTATGTTAGGATTCTTATTCATAAACCAAAACATTAGCAATAAAGATACAATGGATAAAATAACAACAATATTAAAAATTGCTGACATAAAAGTAAATCCTTTTATAAAACATAAACCATCTTTTTCGATAATCTTACCAGTAAAAACATTGTTGATTGATGTAATAAAATCCTTTTGTTCATTGCCACTTATGTAATAAGTGCATAATTTTTTCTTTTCTTCATCATAAGAAACATGAACACCTGGTTCTTTACCTTCAAATGTCTCAATAGACCAATATCCGAAAGGCTCTTCGTCATTATAATGTTCTGCTTTTTTTAGTCGGTTTACCAAAGTGTTTAAGGGCATATTAGCCTCGAGATTTACGTATCGCATAAAATCACCTCATATCATTTAGTAACAAGTCGGTGAAGAATTATTAAATAAATAACACTTCGCCAAAACTTAATAAAGATTATAACATATTAAAGATGTCATGGTCAAAAAGTTTAAGCTCACATAAGTTTGATTATGAGTGAGTGAAAGAACTTTTGCCCCTGGCATCAAATTAAATTACAAGATAGCAAATTATACTTCAAAATATAACACGAAAAAAATGAGAACAAAATGAAAAAGATTTTCAAATTCGTTGACTAAAACAAAAAATAAGAGTAAAATGAAAAAGATTTTCAAATTGGATGATAATATAATGTACCAAATATATATTTTTTCTGAAAGGCAGGAATATAAAATGAGTGGAAATAAAAATTATAAAACTAAACAGCAAAGTGCCATTATGGATTGTATAAAGACAAATGCTAATGGTTATGTAACAGTTAACGATATATGGAATTACTTAAAAGAACATAATTACTCAGTTGGACAGACTACAATATACAGACATTTAGATAAAATGGAAGAGGCAGGAATTGTAACAAGATTAAAAGTAGAAGGACAGGCAGGAGCATGCTATAAATATTTGAATCCTCAAGAAAAGATTGAAGATGGATTTTACATAAAATGCGAAGAATGCGGGGAGGTTACAAGAATGGAATGCCATCATTTAGAAGAAATATACAGACATATTGGTGATGACCATAATTTCAGAATAAATCCTAAAAAGACTGTATTTTATGGAAAATGTGAAAAATGTCAAAAGTCAGATAAATAGAGTTATATAAAAAACCGGAAGGCAGAAAGAATTATTGAATCTAATAAAAAAGCCGGAAAGCAGGTAAGCAGATTAATGAAAATGAAAAAAATATTAACAATTATCTTATCTATAATTGTGGCAGTATCGTTTAACGGATGTAAAGCTACACAGAATACAGAACCACAGGATGATGCAAGAATAAAGATAGTAACTACATTATTTCCATATTATGATTTTGTAAGAGCAGTTACAAAAGGAGTAGATGGAATTTCTATAACAATGACAGTGGCACCGGGACAAGATAGCCATTCCTTTGAACCAACTCCAAAAGACATAATAAAAATTGAAGATGCGGATTTGTTTATATATAACGGAGGCACTTTAGAAACATGGGTTGACTCTGTTTTAGGGGCATTGTCAAATGATGAACAGGTTATGCGAATGATGGACTATGTTGATGTTATGGAAGAAGAAACGGTAGAAGGAATGGATTTGAGATATGAGCATTCCCATGACCATAGTGAAGAAATGCATAGTCATAGTGAAGAAAGTGAGCATTCACATGATGAAGAAAATGAACATTCACATGACGAAGAAAGTGAACATTCACATGATGACAAGGAATATGATGAGCATATTTGGACATCACCTGTAAATGCAATGAAGATGGTTGGGTATATATGTGATGAAATGATAAAGATTGACCCTGAAAATGCAGAAATATATAAAGCAAATGCGGATGAATATATAGGAAAAATACAAAACATTGATACACAGATAAGGAAAATTGTAAATAAGATGGACAAAAAAGAAATTATATTTGCAGACAAATTTCCATTATTATATTTTGCAAAAGAATATGGATTAAGTTATTATGCAGCATTTCCGGGATGTGCCGAAGACACAGAGCCAAGTGCAAGAACAATAGCGTTTCTTATAGACAAAATAAACGAAGATAAAATTAATAAGGTTTACTATTTGGAATTAAGCAGTAAGGCAGTGGCAAATACAATATGCGAAGACACAGGAGCAAAGGCATATGAGTTTAACAGTTGTCATAATATAACGGAAAAACAGTTTCAAAGTGGAGTTACTTATGTAGACCTGATGACAAAAAATCTTGAAGTATTAAAAAAATAGAGAGCAGGGATTGATATGATATTTGAATGTGAAAACGTAACGTTAGGTTATGAGAATAAAATAGTTACATCGAATTTATCATTTACAATTGATAAAGGAGATTATGTGTGTATTGTAGGTGAAAATGGAACAGGAAAAAGTACATTAGTAAAAACAATTCTTGGTCTTATAAAACCTCTTGAAGGAAAAATGAATTTAAAAGAAGGAAAGATTGGTTATCTTCCGCAGCAGACAATGATACAGAAGGATTTCCCGGCAAGTGTATGGGAAGTTGTATTATCCGGAAACTTAAATAATAAAAGAAAAATTCCATTTTACACAAAAGCAGACCGACAGGAAGCAATGAAAAATATGGAAAAACTTGGGATAACTAATTTAAAAAAGACATGTTACGGAGAACTTTCAGGAGGACAACAGCAAAGAGTACTTTTAGCTAGAGCATTATGTGCAATGAGCAATGTACTTATTTTAGATGAACCTGTTACAGGACTTGATCCTACAGCAACAAAGGAAATGTATGAATTAATAAAAGAATTAAATGTGAAAGACAATGTTACGATAATTATGGTAACACATGATATTGAAAATGCAGTAAATTATGCTAATAAAATATTGCATTTAGGACGAAAGAAATATTTTTACGGAACTGTAGAAGAATATGAAAAATCAAATACATCAGATGCTTTTTTAGGAGGTAATGAATAATGTCAGTAATTATAGAAATGATGTCATATCCATTTATGCAAAGGGCATTTATAGGTGGATTATTAGTGGCATTATGTGCTGCACTTTTAGGAGTGAGTCTTGTATTAAAGAGATATTCAATGATTGGAGACGGATTATCTCATGTATCATTTGGAGCACTTTCAATTGCGGTAGCATGCGGATTTGCACCAATAAAATTTTCAATACCTGTAGTAATTATTGCAGCCTTCTTTCTTCTTAGAATGGCTGAAAATGGAAAAATGCACAGTGATGCGGCAATTGCAGTTGTTTCAGCGTCAGCACTTGCAATTGGTGTAATTGTTACAAGTCTTACAACAGGTTTAAGCACAGATGTATACAGTTATATGTTCGGAAGTGTTCTTGCAATGTCAAAAGATGATGTGGAAATGAGTGTAATACTTTCGATTATCGTATTAATAGTATTTGTATTTTGCTATCACAAAATATTCGCAGTTACATTTGATGAAAATTTTTCAAAAGCATCAGGAGTTAAAGTGAATTTTTATAATACATTGATTTCTATCTTTACAGCAGTTACAGTAGTAATAGGTGTAAAAATGATGGGAGCGATGCTTATTTCAAGCTTAATAATATTTCCTTCCCTTACATCAATGAGAGTATATAAAAGTTTTTTAAGTGTAACAATATGTTCAGCTGTAATAGCGATGATTAATTTTATTGCAGGACTTATTGCATCATATGTATTATCAATACCGGCAGGTGCAAGTGTAGTAGTGGCAAATTTAATTATGTTTGTTGCGTTCATTATTGTTGGAAATATATTAAATGTAATTCGATTGAGAAAATATAGTAAATAAAATAGAAAAGAAAGGAAAGGACGAGCTATGGATATTCAGGCATTTTTAAATGGGTTAGATAAATTATTTGCAAAAAAGGCGATAGATGAGGTGGAGCCATTTTTAAATGAAAGTATGGAAAATGCAAAAAAAGAAAATGACAAATCAGCTCAGTTTACCATATTAAATGAAATGATGGGATTCTTCAGAGATACAAGTCAGTATGACAAGTCTATAAAAGCCTGTAATCAGTGCCTTTCTTTAATGAAAGAAATGAATATTGAAGGAACGGTTGATTATGCTACTTCTTTGCAAAATATAGCAAATGCCCATCGTGCTGCAGGTAAACTTGAACAGTCACTTATGTTTTACAATGAGGCAATGAAAATTTATGAGAAAAATATTGAACCAAATGATTTTAGAATGGCAAGCATAAATAACAATATAGCCCTTCTATATCAGGAAATGGGAGATTATGTAAATGCAGTAGCGCATTTGAAAATGGCATTGTGTATTATTGAACAACTAAGTGATTCCAGAATAGAGGTGGCAGTTACCCATTCTAATCTTGGAGCATCTTTGGTTCAGTTAGGAAGAATTGATGAAGCTGTAAAACATTTGAATAAAGCATTAGCACTTTTTAGGCAGGATGAGGTAAAAGATTTTCATTACAGTGCTGCTTTATCAGCGATGGCATCATTAAAAGCTCAGATAGGAGAATATGAAACAGCAGCCAAATTGTATGAGGAAGCCTTAGATGAGATAAGAATTAATATGGGCAAAGGAACTGCATATAAAATAACAGAAGATAATTTACGACAGATTTACAGTATTTTAGGAGTTCATACAAATTTAGATTCAGATAAAATAGAAAATGGAATTGAATTAAGCAGAAAATTTTATGAGACATATGGAGAACCGATGATTCACGAAAAATTTTCTGACTACGAAAATAAAATCACAGTAGGTCTTGTTGGTGAGGGCTCGGAGAGGTTTGGATTCGATGACAAATATTCAAGAGACCATGATTTTGGTGCAGGTTTTTGTATGTGGGTTAGCACATCTACATATGATGCAATAGGCAAAGAATTAGAAGAAGAATATGAAAAAATAATTTCTGAACACGAAGAAGAATTTATGAAAAAATATGGGTTCTTAAGTGAAAATGAAAAATTATATAAAACACCAACAGCTGATGGAAGATGTGGCGTATCAAAAATAGGTGATTTTTATGAAAAATATACGGGATATAAGTTACCACCAAAGACTGTAGGAGAATGGATAGAAATTGATGATTACAAATTAGCGACAGTAACTAATGGAGCTATATTTAAGGATAATGAAGATAAGTTCTCAACAATAAGAAGTGAGTTCGCAAACATTCCGGAAACAGTAAGAAGAGTTAAAATTTCAAGAGAACTGGCTGCAATGGCGCAGACGGGTCAGAGCAATTACGAAAGGGCAATGGCAAGAAAAGATTTTGTTACTGCGAATATTTGTATTTCAGAATTTATGCAACATACAATGAAAATTGTTTATTTGCTTAACAGAAAATATGCTCCATATTACAAATGGATGCTTAAGGGAATGAAAGAACTGGAAATTTTGCCGGAGGTATCTGCGGTATTAAAGGCTTTAGCTGACTTGCCTGACCAAAGAGAAAACTGGGAAGATTATTCATATTCAAGTCGTGATAAGAACGAAAATGATATGAAAGTTGCAGCAATTGAAATAATCAGCAAGATGATAATAGAACAGCTAATTAAACAAAATATTATCGAAGAAGGCAGTTGCACAACAACATTTTTAAATGATTATTCAAGAATAATTATGGAGAATCTGACTTTGAAAAATAAAGAAAACGCATTTGACAGGGAAAAAGTAATAGATAAAATTATAGATTTGGAGTTTGAAGCATTTGATAAAGTACAAAATGTAGGTGGAAGAGCGGAATGTCAAAACAATTTTCCAATGTTTTACATTATGCGTAAAAGCCAGTATTTGACATGGACAGATGAAATGCTTTCATGCATACTTGAACTGTGGACGGAAAACAGGGAAAAAGGACTGAATATGATTACGGAAAAATATGCAAGGATGATGGAAAGCACTTCACCTGATGAATATGCTGAATTTGCAGATAAGCTTCCTGAAAAAACAGAGCAGACAAGAAAAATTGTGGATGAAATTGCAAAGATTCAGGTTGATTGGATGGAAGAGTTTTCAAAAGAATATCCAAAACTTGCAAACAATGCAAGAGACATAACCAGCGATTCTGATAATTTATATAACACATCTTATGAAACATATTTAAAAGGTGAGTTGTTGACATATTCAGAAAAATTATTAAAATTGTATGGGCAGTTTGTAATTAATCTTGCAAAAGAAGGCAAAAATCTTGCGGAAATGACAATAAAAAATACAGCCTTACTGTCAGGCTATAAATCGTTAGATGAAGCAGAGAAAAACAATTAGTATAAGGAATAAAAGTATGAGTTTTTTACCGGTATCAAAACAGGATATGATAGACAGAGGAATAGAGCAGTTAGACTTTGTCTATGTAATAGGGGATGCGTATGTTGACCATCCTTCATTTGGACACGCAATAATAAGCAGAGTTTTAGAATCTCACGGATATACAGTTGGAATTATTTCACAACCGGACTGGAAAGACGACAATAGTATTAACATATTAGGAGAACCAAGACTGGGATTTTTAGTAATGGGCGGAAATATGGATTCTATGGTTAATCATTATTATGTATCTAAAAAGCATAGAACAATGGATGCATATACGCCGGGTGGTGAAATCGGAAAAAGACCGGACCATGCAACGGTAGTATATTGTAATCTTATACGTCACACATATAAAAATAAGCCAATTATAATAGGCGGAATTGAAGCATCTTTAAGAAGAATGGCTCATTATGATTATTGGAGTAATAGTTTTAAGAGGTCTATTTTATTAGACAGTCAGGCAAATCTCATATCTTATGGAATGGGTGAAAAATCTATTGTTCAGATAGCTGATTCCTTAGATAGTGGCTTAGACGTAAATGACATTACGTTTATACCGGGAACAGTATATAAGACAAAGACTTTAGATTCAGTATATGAACCGATTATTCTTCCAACTTATGAAGATATGAAAAATGACAAATTAGAATATGCTAAGAGTTTTAAAATTCAGTCAGAGAATACAGATCCATTTAATGGTAAAACTTTAGTAGAAGAATATCCGAATGGAAATTTTGTAGTTCAGAACCCACCACAGGAACCACTAACTCAGCAGGAAATGGATGATGTGTATGATTTGCCTTATATGAGAACTTATCATCCGATGTATGAAGGAATGGGTGGAATTCCGGCAATTCAGGAAATACAGTTTTCGCTTATAAGTTGTAGAGGATGTTTTGGCGGATGTAGCTTTTGCGCACTTACATTTCATCAGGGAAGAATTATACAGACAAGAAGTCATGAATCAATTATAAATGAAGCAAAAAAAATAATTGAGATGCCAAACTTTAAAGGATATATACATGATGTAGGAGGACCTACAGCGAATTTCAGACATCCGTCATGTAAAAAACAGTTAAAATGTGGCGTATGTAAAAATAAGCAGTGTCTTTTCCCGGAACCTTGTAAGAATTTAAATGTAGACCATAAAGATTATTTGTCACTTCTTAGAAAATTAAGAAGTCTGCCAAAAGTAAAGAAAGTATTTGTACGTTCAGGAATAAGATTTGACTATCTTATTGCAGATAAGGATGATACGTTTTTTAAGGAATTGGTAGATTATCATATTAGTGGACAGCTTAAGGTTGCACCTGAGCATATTTCAGATAAAGTATTACAGAAAATGGGTAAGCCAAAGAATGCTGTCTATGAAAAATTTATAGATAAATATAAGAAATTAAATAAAGCTGCAGGAAAAGATCAGTTCGTAGTCCCTTATCTTATGAGCTCTCATCCCGGTTCAGATATGAAAGAGGCAGTAAAACTTGCAGAATATTTAAGAGATATAAATTATAATCCACAACAGGTTCAGGATTTTTATCCAACACCGTCAACAATGTCAACAGTAATGTATTACACAGGAGTTGACCCTAGAACAATGGAACCGGTGTATGTGCCTAAAAATCCACATGAAAAAGCAATGCAAAGAGCATTAATGCAATATAGAAATCCTGCTAACTATGAATTGGTAAAGGAAGCGTTGCAAATAGCAGGCAGAGAAGATTTAATTGGATTTGGACCGGAATGTCTTATCAGACCAAGACAATTTTCTAAGGAAAAACAGATGTATGGTAAGAATGGTGCAAATAAAAATAAAAGACAAAATAGTGGAAAGAATGATAAGGGTACAAATAGCAGAAATTTAAGAAACAAAAAAGGTGAAAAACAAAATAATAACAGCTCAAATGGTAAAAATACTAATAGGGATAAAATAAAGAAATTAGATAAAAGTAATAAAAAATCATTACAAAACAGTAGAAAATCACCAAAAAAAATAAAAAACGCACTAAAAAGTAAAAAAAATGTAAATAAAAGTAATAAAAAACAATAAAAAAGGTGGCTTGTTTAATGAATTTTTAGTATACTATAGTTTCGAGTAATATATAAAAAGATGCATGATATTAGTATCATCATCTGATATTATAGCTTTGCTATAAAAAATAAGAACAGGAGATAAAACATGGAAAAAAAGAATGAGTTTAAACCATTTATTCCTGCAGACAAAATTGTGCCTGAATTTACAGTGACATCTGTTATTCTTGGTGTTATTTTAGCAGTAATCTTTGGTGGAGCAAATGCCTACTTAGGACTCAGAGTAGGTATGACAGTATCAGCTTCGATTCCTGCAGCCGTTATTTCAATGGGTGTTATAAGAGTTATCATGAGAAAAGACTCTATCCTTGAAAATAATATTGTTCAGACAATAGGTTCAGCAGGTGAATCGTTAGCAGCCGGAGCAATTTTTACTATTCCGGCAATTTTTATCTGGGCATCAGAAGAAGGAAGTGGAATAAGTGAACCATCATTTATTACAATAGCCCTAATAGCACTTTGCGGAGGTATACTCGGCGTGTTATTTATGGTTCCGCTTCGTACAGCCTTAATAGTTGAAGAACATGGAGTTCTCCCATATCCTGAAGGAACAGCTTGTGCAGAGGTTCTTTTAGCAGGAGAAGAAGGTGGAAGGAAGTCAAAAGTAGTATTTTCAGGACTTGGAATTGCAGCATTATACAAATTTGTAGCTGATGGGTTAAAATTATTCCCAAGTGAAGTTGATTTTTCAATGCAGGGAAGTTACACATGTGGCATAGGTATGGATGTACTCCCGGCTTTATCAGGTGTTGGTTATATCTGTGGTATAAAGATTTCAAGTTATATGTTTGCAGGTGGTGTATTATCATATCTTGCATTAATACCGGCTATAGCATATTTTGGTGGAGACGCAGCCTCAAAGGTTGTCGACGATGCCGGAAAAGCAATTGCATTTAATCAGTTAGCACCGGGACAGATTTGGAGTAATTACATCAGATATATAGGTGCAGGTGCAGTAGCAGCAGGTGGTTTAATAAGCTTAATTAAGTCATTACCTACAATGGTTAAAACATTTAGTCGTGCAGTTAAAGGATTTGGTAAAAAAGGTGAAGCAGGAGATAGAACTCAGAGAGACATTCCAATGTCAGCAGTTCTTGGCGGAATCGTTGTTATAGCAGTAGCTATATGGTTACTTCCTGAAATACCGGTATCATTTGTAGGAGCAATTATTATTGTTGTATTTGGTTTCTTCTTTGCAACAGTATCATCTAGAATGGTTGGTATCGTAGGAAGTAGTAACAATCCTGTATCAGGTATGGCAATCGCTACATTAATTGTTACAACAGCTATCTTAAAAGCAACAGGAAGTACCGGTGCAAGTGGTATGGTAGCAGCAATCTCAATTGGAACAGTTATTTGTATCATAGCAGCAATGGCAGGTGATACATCTCAGGATTTAAAAACTGGATATATCGTAGGAGCAACTCCTGCAAAACAGCAGATTGGTGAATTAATTGGTGCTGTAGTATCAGCAATTGCCATTGGTGGTGTTATGTATCTTTTAAATGCAGCATGGGGATTTGGCTCAGAACAGATTCCTGCTCCACAGGCTACTTTAATGAAAATGGTAGTAGAAGGAGTTATGGGGGGAACATTACCTTGGGTATTAATATTCATGGGTGTGTTTATCGCAATAGTTGTTGAAATTCTTGGAATTCCTGTATTAGCATTTTCAATTGGTTTATATTTGCCAATTCATTTAAGTGCACCTATTATGGTTGGTGGTGTGATTAAATGGCTTATGGAAAATAAGAGAAAATATGCAAATGACAAAGAAAGAAAAGATTCAGTTGACACAGGCGTATTATATGCAGCAGGTATGATTGCAGGTGAAGGTATAATAGGTATTCTTCTTGCAGTTTTAGCGGTTGTAGGATTGGACAGTGTAATTGATTTATCATCAGTATATGGAGATGCTTTCCAGTCAGCAGGTAACTGGGTTGGATTAGTAGCATTTGTATTATTACTTTCAACATTATTTATCTTCACAAGACCAAAAAATGCAGTTGAAGTTGATGCAAAATTAGATAAATAAATTAGAAGCAAATTTAGAACAATAAAGCAAGGCACTGCTACAGAAAATGTGGTAGTGCCTTAAATAGTTAATAATTGGAGCGGCTATGAAGAAAGAAAATTATATTGATAATATTCCTAAAATAAATAAAAAATGGGAAACATTAGAAGATGGAATAGTTGAAGTTACAATAGAAAATAAAGGATTTTATAATACGTTGGCTCAGAAGTTATTTAAAAAACCAAGATACAGTTTTATAAAATTAGATGAGTATGGAAGTTGTGTGTGGAAACAGATTGATGGTAAAAAAACAATATATGAAATTGGAAAAATATTAGAAAAAGAACATAAAAAAGCAGGAGTTCAGTTGTATGAAAGACTTGCTAAATATTTTAAAATTTTAGAAACAAATAAATATGTCGTATTTGTAAATGAGGAAGATAAATGAAATTAGTAACGGTAATTGTAGGAGTTTTATTGTTTGCACTGGCTACAATGATTATTTATGGTTGGGGAATAGTAAAACAGAAAAATGAGTCACAGGATTTAATGAATCTTTTATTTAGCAAAGGTGAAAGTAAAGTAAAAAAATATTTAAAAAATCATGATTACATTACAATAACAGATGTTGAAAAGTTAAGCGAAAATTTAGAAGCAAAACAGGTATTTTCACCTAATAAAATAGTCGTAAAAGATAAGAAAGATTATGCAAAACAGCTTATGAATTACATGGTAAAAACAGGTCAGGTTGAAATAGAAGGAAACAGATATAAAAAGGCAGGCAAACATTAAGACTTTGCAATTATCTTATAGTATGACGTTGAGGTCAAAAACTATTAACTTTGATGTCTGCGGATTGTTAAAAATGTTAATGAAAAGCAGTTGAATTTGTGAAAATGTTAATAATATTAAAAATATCTCGAAATACTTTAAATTGTATTTTGTAATAGCATATTTTATATGGTATACTAAAGTATAAAAGTAAAAATACACGAATTAAGTGCTATATATGTACAGAGGAGGGTGTATCAATGGGATACGAAGAGTTGCAGGTGCGATGGATGTATTCAAAATTACCTGAAACTAAAGCAGAAGTTTTGAAACCACTATTACCACCTGAAAGTATATTACTAAACGTTGTTCTACAAAGAGGACGTTGGGACGAGTATGGTATATTGATGACAATAGATGCGACCTGTAAGGGAACCGCAGGATATCATGCAGCTTCGTTTTTTAAAGATTTTATTGTTATAACTGATGCCGGCATGAATCAGGAAAGAACTTTTGGTACAGGAAAGGTAAGAGGAATTATTCCTTATATAACTATAGAGAGATATGAAATTGCAAGTAATCAGATAAGTGAAGATTATACTGAATACTTTCTTGTTTTTTATATGAAAGACAAGAGAGAAAAGTTTTCATTCAGATTATTTGAAAAGAGAAAATATGATGATAACTTTAATTATCCATGGGAATTTACACCAAAAATGAACGGACGTGATATTAATTTCTATGACAAGGTTATGAAAGAAGTAATGGCAGACCCAATAGATTATGAAAGCAGGGCACATCTACTTTTGAAAGTAATGGGAATGCGTGAAGAAGGATTTACAAGAAAGTTCTTCGAACAGGAAATGGGTAAGTCGGAAGAGGAATTTTGGAAATCAGTTATGAAATTCCTTCAGGCTGAAAAAGAGGCCGGAAATAAAGAATTTGGAAATATTTATGATGAATACTCTAAGATAAGGGATGAGTCACAGAATTCAATTATAGAATTTAACAGAAGTATTAAGGAAAATCATCTTAGAGTAAAGAATATTGAAGAAGAAATGAGCAGACTTCAGGCAGAAATTCAGAATCTTGGAAGATTTTCTAAGAATATGAAGAATGAGAAACTTAAGCAATTAAGTGTAGACATGCAGATGATGCCTGAAATTACAAGAGAAAACGATGAGTTAAAGAGACAGATTGCAGAACTTAATGATAAAATTTATTCTGTAAGAAAGACTAAGCTTATTCAGGTATTTGAAACATTAGCTGCTGACGATGGAAATGACAAGGTTATTAATTGTGTATCAAATCTTATAAAAGCAACAGGAAAGATTTCTATTGAAGATTTGATATTTATAATAGACATGCTTGATTGGAAACATTATCCGCCAACAGAAACTGAGGCAAGAGCAGAGCTTACACCGCTTATTGCACAGGGCAAAGCAGTATATGAAAATGGTATTGTATATGATAAGTCAAGCATTGATGAATCATTACTTGAAGAAATTGAAGCAAGAAAAGATGAAATAGCTCAGGAAACATTTGACAGTTGTAGAGATAAGATTTATGACACAATATGTGCGCAGGTTATTAAGAGCAGAGTTGTAAGACGTCAGGCAATGGAAGATATGCTTAACCGTGAAATGATGGGCTCAATAGAATGTTTATCTGAGAAGTTTAATCAGGAAATTATTGATATGCTTATCAATAATGGCGTAATGAAAGATATGAATAAAATTTTTGTTGCATTAAAATAGCAACTGGAAAGAAGGCATATAAATGGACATTAAAACATTACAAAAAGACATGATTGCAGCTATGAAGAACAAAGACAAACCAAGAAAAGAATCAATTTCAGCACTTATTCAGGCTGTAAAGAAAATGGCTATTGATGAAGGATGCCGAGATGACATTCCAACAGAAATGGTTGACAGAGTAATTTTAAAGGAAATGAAAACTGTAAAAGAGCAGATTGATTCATGTCCGGCAGACAGAACAGATTTAAAAGATGAATATCAGGCAAGATATGATGTGTTTAGTGAATATGCTCCACAGCTTATGTCAGCAGAAGAAGTAGAAGCAATTTTAAAAGAAAAATTCGCAGATGTTCTTGCTACAAAGAATAAAGGTATGATTATGAAAACAGTTATGCCTGAATTTAAAGGCAAGGCAGATGGTAAGGTGATTAACCAGACGGTAGCAAAGCTTTGCCAGTAGATTAAATCTTAAAATAAATATAAAAAAATAAAAGCATCACAAATATGACAATTGATTAGTCGGATTTGTGATGCTTTTATTTTTTATGGTGTTGAGTTATTGCTGTTCGGGATATCGAAGTTGTAAAAGGTCTCAATGCGCTTACCAAAAATCTGGAGACCTGCAAAAACGATAACGGCTACTAATATTAACAGTAGTCCATATTCAACAAGACCTTGTCCATCTTCATCAAAAATAAAGTCTAGAATATTATTCATGTTAAAACCCCTTTTCTATTGAAAACTTACCTAACTCTATAATATAATAACGTTCAATATTTTACAATAAATATAGTAAATAAAAATGTATTTATTGATGTTTTATGCTAAAATTAGTAGAATAATTTGTAAAAGTTAAATGATGTGTATGAGGAATGTTAATATGAATAACAATGTGTCAATAAAGGATATTGCGAAAATGGCAGGGGTATCAATTGCAACGGTATCGAGAGTAATTAATAAAAGTGGAAAAGTGGCAAAGGAAACGGAAGAAAAGATTCTTCAAATTATGAAAGAAAATAATTATGTTCCAAATTTGTTGGCAAAAGGAATGCGAACTAATAAGGTTACGACCATAGGTATTGTTATACCTGATATTTCAAATGAGTTTTTCAGCAAGATAGCAAAACAAATTCAGACGTTATTTTTTAATAAAGGTTATGCATCAATTATATGTAATACAAGTGAAGATGATAAAATAGAAAAGCAATGTATAGAAATGCTTCAGGCACAGCAGGTAGGAGGCATTATCCATATTGTTTCAGAAAAAGCAAATAAAGAAAACAAAATATTAATTCCTACAGTATATTTAGATAGAGAGCCCAAATTTAGTAATAAAAGAAAAGATATGGCGATAATAGAAAGTGATAACTTATCAGGTGGATATATAGCAACAGATGCAATGATAAAGAAAGGATGTAAAAATATAATTTGCTTAAGCCCTAAAGACGTTGTTTCTACTCATAAAAAAAGATGTCAGGGCTATGCATATGCAATGAATGAGAACGGATTAAATCTAAAGATTATAATTGTAGATAATGTGTCTTTAGAAGAAGGATATAATAAAACAAAAGAATATATAAAGAATAATAAAATAGATGGGATTTTTGCAACTACAGATATTATAGCAATAGGAGCTATAAAAGCTATAAAAGAAGCAGGATTTAAAATACCGGAAAATGTAAAAGTATTTGGATATGATGCAAGCAATATGTCGGAAGTGATAGAAACACCATTGTCAACAATTGTTCAGCCAATTGAAGAGATGACATTGGCAGCAGTAGAAATGTTGGAAAAAAATATGAATGGAGAGAAGATAAAAGAAAACAGATTGATACTTCCGGTGAAAATAAAAGAAAGATAAGTACAGGTTAGATATTATTTTTAATAAAAATATGGTAAAAAAGAACACGTTATAAATAAAAAATAGAATTAAAACGATTTTAATAAAAAAGGAGTTAATGTTTAGCTCCTTTTACTTGACAAGAAAAATGTAAACGTTTACACTAATGATAACATAAGAAAAAAATTTATACAAAATGTAAACGCTTACATAAGATAAGAACTTAAAAATAAAAAAGTAATATGAAAAGCAATTCAAGAAAATATTTAAGGTTAATTGAATTGCAGAGTGCAGAAAGGAGAATACAATGGAAAAGTTATTATGTCCATCAATGATGTGCGCAAATTATGGAAATTTAAGTGAAGAGGTAGAAAAGTTAGAGAAGGCAGGAGCAGATATATTTCATATAGATATAATGGATGGACAGTTTGTTCCTAATTTTGGAATGGGACTTCAGGATGTGGAGTTTATATGCAAAAAAGCAACGATACCTGTAGATGCCCATTTAATGATTGAAAATCCCGGAAGTTATGTTGAAAAATTTGCAAAAATGGGAATAAAAATTATTTATATTCATCCAGAATCAGATGTTCATCCGACAAGAACATTACAGTCCATTATAGATGCAGGAGCGACACCAGGGATAGCAATAAATCCGGGAACGGCAGTAGCAACGATTAAGCCATTATTGCCATTTGTAAAATATGTAATGGTAATGAGTGTAAATCCGGGATTTGCAGGACAAAAATATATTAGCTCTGTTGATGAAAAAATTAAGGAATTAATTGAATTAAAAGAAAAATATGGATATGAAGTAATGTTAGATGGAGCATGTTCTCCGGAAAGAGTAGAAACATTATCTAAGATGGGTGTAAAAGGATTTATACTTGGAACATCAGCTTTATTTGGAAAGGGAAAACCATATAAAGAACTTTTAGATGGATTAAGAGCATTATAGAATATGCGAAATTTGCATGACATCATATAGATGAAAAGAAAACGTATTAAGTTTATTTGGCAAAATGACACAGATAATTGATTGCCTGGTAGAGTGGTTAATGTGTATTAATAGGAGAAAACAAAATGAGTGTAATAGGAATAGATATCGGAGGAACAAATATCCGAATAGGTCATGATTGTAATGGTAAACTCAAGGATTTTGTTAAAATATCCACTAAGGAAAATTTAAAAGAAGGAAAAATAGTAGAGTGTTTAGCTAATATAATAAAAAAATATATAGGTGAATATTGCAAGGATGAAGAGATACAGCAGATAGCAATAGGTATACCTGCAACTTTGAGTGCTGATCGAAAAGAAATTTTGCAGGTTCCCAATATAAAAGGAATGAATAACATAAGACTGGGAGAGGAATTGGAGAAAGTTCTTGGAATTAAAGTGGCACTGGAGAGAGATGTTCATATGCTTTATTTTTGGGATAAATATGAGCAGAAAATTGCAGATGATGGAATTGGAATAGGAATATATATTGGTACAGGAGTTGGAAATGCAATATTCATAAATGGTAAACCTCTTGCAGGAAAAGATGGAGCAGCGGGCGAATTGGGACATATACCAATGATTGGAGGAAAAGAACAGTGCGGATGTGGAAATCTTGGATGCTCTGAATGTTATGCTTCAGGATGGAAACTTGTACAAATTAAAGATAAATGTTTTCCTGAAACAACTATGAATGAATTATTTGTAAAACATAGCAATAGTCATATATTACGTGAGTATGTAGATGCCATAGCTTGTGTGGCTTGCAGTGAAATAAATATATTAAATCCGGATTCCATAATATTTGGTGGTGGTGTAATTAATATGAAAGGGTTCCCAAAAGAACTTTTGGAAGAAAGATTGTATGTTCATGCAAGAAAACCATATCCGGCAGAGAATCTGGATATTAAATATTCTGTAGATAAACCTGATAATGGAGTAAAGGGTGCAATAATTTTTGCAAAAACTTTAATATAATTTCAAAAATATTCAAATTGTTGAAAAGAGAAATTAGAAATATTCTAGTTTCTCTTTTTTTACTGTAAAATTAGTCTAAACTAACTTAAGAATATTTGGTAATAATTTCTAAAAAGAAAAAGAATGCTAAATTTAAATGAAAGAAAATGAAACGTTTTTAATTAGAAAAAATTGTGCATAATGCACATAATATCGAACTGATAATTGTAATAATAGTTGAAAATGATGAAAGATATTGACAAAAAAAGGCAAAAGGCATACAATTATGACAAGAGATGAAAATAAATGAAAACAAATGACAGGAAAATAAAGAAAGGATGAGCATATGAATTACGCAGGAAGATTTAATTCTTTTATTTTAAAAGGTCAAAATGTATTTGATGCAATTAAAGCGTATCATGAAATGGATGGAATTACTCATTTAGAGTTTAACTATCCGGAACATTTTGAAGGATATGATTTAGAAGAAATTAAAAAAGCAATGGGTGATTTAAAGGTAAACGGTTTAGCAGTTCGTTGGAGAAATGATTTTACAAACGGTGATTTAACTAATCCTGATCCAGAGCTTAGAGAAAGAGCAATAAGGTATTGCAAAGAGGCAACAGATATTTGTAGAGAACTTGGAGGAACCTACATTACATTATGGTTAGAAAACGATGGTTTTGATTATGCGTTTCAGGTTGATTACGAAGAAGCATGGAAACAGATGGTAGATGCATTCAGAGAAATAGCAGACTATGGACCGGACATGAAGTACAGCATAGAATATAAACCATTTGAACCGAGAAACTTCTCAATGGTTGACAGTACAGGAATGACATTACTTCTTATTAAAGAAATTGATAAACCAAATGTTGGATGTACATTAGATTTTTGCCATATGTTAATGAAGAGAGACTCCCCGGCATATGGACTTGCACTTGCAGCAAGTATGGGAAAACTTTACGGATTACATATGAATGACGGATATTCACAAATGGACAGTGGAATGATATTCGGATCAGTAAATATAGCTCATGCAGCAGAATTTATTTATTACTTAAAGAAATACAATTATCAGGGAGTTGTGTTCTTTGACACATTCCCAATAAGAGAAAATGCAAAACTTGAAACACAAGCAAATATTAATTCATTCGAAAAGATTTCTAAGATAGTAGATGAAATCGGAATGGACAGAATAGCCAAAGTAGTATCTAAACGTGACGGAGTTGAGGCACAACGCCTTGTTCTGGACATGTTAAAATAAGGAAAATTAAAGCATAAGAAAAGGAGAAAATGCAAATGAGAAAGAAAATTTTAGCAACAGCATTAGTTGCAACAATGGTATTTGGTTTAGTAGGATGTGGAAGCGGCTCAGGAGATGGTAGCCAGGCATCAAACAGTGGTTCAGGTTCTTCAGCAAAAACACAGACAGAAGAATTTAACCCGGACACAGTTGAAGATAGTATGACAATCGAAGAAATTCGTCAGAACTTAGGAGATGAAGTTAAGGTTAAAGGTGGACTTCAGTTAGGAGCTATCGCAAAATCATTCTCAAATGAATTTTGGCGTAACTTCAAGAATGGTTATGAAGCAGCAGAAAAATCACTTAAAGATGCAGGAGTTGATGTTAAAATCAAAGTAGACGGAACAACAGATGAAAGTGATGAAATCGGACAGCAGACAATGACAGATAACTTAGTTAACCAGGGATATAACGCATTAATGTTAAGCCCAATTTCAGATTCAAACTTAACATCATCAGTTGACAATGCTAAGACAAAGAAGATTCCTACAATCAACGTAAATGACGGTTTAATTTCAGCAGCAGATTATTTTGTAGGACCTGATGCTTACCAGAATGGTGAATTAGCAGCTGAATGGGTTTCAAAACAGCTTGGTGACAAAGGTGAAGTTGCTATCGTAGTAGGTATGGCAAAGGCATTTGCAGCTCGTGAAAGAACAGCAGGATTCAAAGGATGGATTAAGGACAATAACTCAGGACTTAAAGTAGTAGCAGAACAGAATGCTGACTGGGATAGACAGAAAGCAAAAGAATTAGCAAGCACATGGATTCAGCAGAACCCTGACTTAAAGGCAATCTTCTGTAACAACGATGATATGGCTTTAGGTGTTGTTGAAGCAGTAGAAGAAGCAAAAGCAGACATATTAGTAGTAGGTGTTGACGGTATTGGCGAAGCTTATGATTCAATTAGAGAAGGTAAGTTAGATGCAACAGTTGACTCATTTGGATACTATATGTCACAGGTTGCTACAGAAGTAACATTACGTGTATTAGCAGGACAGGATATTCCAAGAGTAACACATACACCACAGGCTCTTATTGATTCAACAAACGTAGACAAAGACGCAGCTGAAATCATTGGATGGACAGATGCTAAATATGTAACTGAATAGTAAAAAATAAAAAGGAACAGTTAGGTTTAGATAATGGGAGAAAGTGAGAACTTTCTCCCATCTATAAAGAAGGAGGAACTATTATGGCGAAGGCTGTTGAATTTGTTAATATTAACAAACGCTTTCCAGGAGTACACGTCCTTAAAGATATATCTTTTTCAGTAGAAGAAGGAGAAGTTCACGCACTATTAGGTGAAAATGGAGCAGGAAAATCAACTCTGCTTAATATTCTTCATGGTGTTTATCCGGAATATGAAGGTGAAGTAAGACTTCATGGAGAAAAAGTAAGCTTTAAAGACACAAATGATGCTATTGTAAATGGCAGAATATCTAAAGTTCATCAGGAAACACTTGTAGTAAAGGATCTTACGGTTGGTCAAAATGTAACAATGGGTTATGAACCTAAAAAAGGAATCTTTATAGATTTCAAAAAAATGAATAAAGAAGTAGATGAAATATTGGCAGAATTAAATTGTAACTTCAAATCATCTGATTTAGTTAGTACATTGACAGCAGGTGAAATGCAGATGTTAGCAATAGCAAGAGCGTTGTATCATCATTCAACGATTATTTCTCTTGATGAGCCAACAGCATCTATTACATTAAAAGAAACAGAAGCCCTTTTTGATGTAGTTAGAAAATTGAAAAAACAGGGTGTTACAATTCTTTATGTAAGCCATAGACTGGAAGAAATTTTCCAGATTTGCGATAGGGCTTCCATTCTTAGAGATGGTGAATACATTCAGACAATGGATATTGCAAACACAACAAGAGATGAACTTATACATGCAATGGTTGGTAGAAATGTATCAGCAGTTGCATCAAGACTTAAACCAAGTCCAAAAACTGATGAAGTTGTATTGAGTGTAGAACATTTAACAAATGAAAATTATAACGATGTTAGTTTTGAACTCCATAAAGGTGAAATTCTTGGTTTCTTTGGCCTGGTAGGTGCAGGAAGAACAGAAGTAATGAGAACCATTATAGGAGCGGATCAAAAAACATCCGGAAAGATTATCCTTAAAGGAAAAGAAGTAAAGAATGGCTGGAATACTACAAAAGCGTTGAAGGCCGGAATAGGATTATTACCTGAAGATAGAAAAACACAAGGATTTATGAATCTTTCTAACAACTATGAAAATATAGCAATTTCAAGTTTGGAAAAATATATGAAAGGTCCGTTTACGGATGAAAAGAAGAAAATAAAAAATGCAGAACGCTTTTTTGAAGAAATGGATGTACATCCAAGAAGAGTTGATTATCTGACAAGTAACATGTCAGGTGGAAATCAGCAGAAAGTAATTTTAGCAAGATGGATGGCTACAGATGTAGATATAATCATATTTGATGAACCTACAAAAGGTGTAGACGTAGGTGCTAAAGCAGAAATTTACAGATTGATGGAAGAACTTGTTGAAGAAGGTAAGAGTATAATCGTAGTTTCTTCAGAGTTACCGGAAGCAATGGGTATTAGCGACAGAATCATCGTAATGAGTGAAGGAAAAGTAACAGCTGAACTTACAAGTAAGGTTGATTTTGTAGAAGATTCAATTCTTGATTTGGCAATTGGAGGTAATTAGAATGAAAGGTATATGGAATAAATATAAACGTGAATTTGTAGTGTTAATAGCTACACTTGCAATGTGTGTAGTATTCACAGTGTTAAATAAAAATTTCTTAAATTACAGTAACTTTTTAACAGTTTTGCAACAGATGGTATTAAATGGTATACTTGCAGTAGGTATGATGTTTACAATCATTACCGGAGGTATCGACCTTTCAGTAGGATGTACATACGCAATCACAGGTATTGTAGTAGCTTCATGTACAGTTAACTATGGAATGAATCCATTTTTAGCTATTTTAGTAGGTATATTAATTGGAGCAGTTCTTGGAGCATTCAATGGTTTCCTTATTAATCAGTTAAAACTTCAGCCTTTCATTGCTACATTAGGTACAATGAGTTTATACAGAGGTATTGCTTACGTAGTAACAGGTGGTGTTCCTGTAACTAATGTTCCAACATCATACAGAGACATTTTCAATGGAATCGTGTTTGGTGGTGTAAGAAACTACATCATCGTAATGGTAGTAGTATTCGTAATAGCTCACATTCTTTTATCAAAAATGAGAAGTGGAGATTACTTATATGCAGTAGGTGGAAATGAAGAAGCAGCTAAATTATCAGGTGTTAATGTAATTAAAACAAAGTATATCGCTTACATTTTCTGCGGAATATGTGCAGCAATAGCAGGTATGATTATGTTAGCAAGTTTAGGTTCAGCAGAAGCTACAGCAGGTCAGGCTTATGAAACAAATGCCATCGCAGCAGCAGCTATCGGTGGAACAAGAATGGCAGGTGGTAAAGGTACAGCACTTGGAACATTCATTGGAGCATTAATGCTTGCAGTATTAAAAGTAGGTATGGTAGTTATCAACGTTGACTCTTTCTGGCAGTTCGTTGTAACTGGTATTATAATCATTGTAGCTTCATACTTTGAATTTATTCAGCAGGATATTAAAGGATTTGTTGCACGTCATAAAAAAGCTGCAAACTAAATAATGGCATTATATTATGAACATTATAAGAAACTAAAATAAATATTTGATTTAAGAGGTGCAGGAATATTAATTTAAATATTTATGCACCTCTTGTTGTATAATTACATAATGTAAGTGTCAAAAGAATAAATGGCGATTGTGTTTGTGAAAATAAGAAACTTGTGTTGACACTTAGCAATGTGAACGGAAAAATGTCAAAGGAGAAACATAAATGAAAGATAAGATTACAGTTATTGGTAGTCTGAACTATGATATTATTTTGAAAATATCAAGATTGCCATATAAAGGAGAAACATTGCCGGTAAATGAAGCTGCATACAGTGCGGGTGGAAAAGGCGCAAATCAGGCAGTTCAGGCAGCAAAGCTCCATACACTGACATATATGGTTGGATGTGTAGGAACAGATGCAGCGGCAGATTTTCTTGTAAGTACAGCGAAGCAGTATGGAGTAAACACAGATTATATAAGAAAAGTTCCGGGAAGCAGCGGAATGGGAATTATAAATGCAATTGATGACGGAAGTGTATTTGCTTGCATAGTAAGAGGTGCAAATTATGAAATAACAAAGCAGGATATAGACCATGCAATGCCTGCATTAAAAGAATCTAAAGTTTGTATTTTGCAAAATGAAATTCCTGTAGAAATGATTGAATATGCAATTGATAAAGCTAAGGAAGCCGGATGTATCGTAGTTTTAAATGCGGCTCCGGCGATAGAACTCAAAGATGAATATTTGGCGAAAACAGATATATTAGTTGTTAATGAAGTAGAAGCAGCTTTTTATTGCAAGACAGAAATTGATTCTCTTGATAAAGCAAAAGAAGAAATAAAGAAAACTGCTGAAAAATATGGAAACAATGTAATCTTTACATTAGGTAAGGATGGAGCGGTTGTATACGAAGATGGTAAAATAGAAGTAATTCCGGCAATGAAAGTAGATGCGGTAGAAACTACAGGTGCCGGAGATTCATATATTGGAGCAGTAAGTCATTCGATAGTTGAAGGAAAAGGATTAATAGAAGCTTGTAAATTTGCAACAAAGTGCAGCGCAATAACTGTATGCAGATATGGCGCACAGCCTTCAATGCCGACATTAGAAGAAGTTGAATAGAAATGACAAAAAATGACAAAAAATGATTGAAAAGTTTTCCGCAAAAGTATAAACTATAAATAGGTATAATTTATCTAATAAAACCAAGAAGGAATAGGATATAGAAAGTATAAACTATAACTGTTTATTTATACTTTTCAATGTTAGGAGGCAGATATGATTCCATATGAAAGAAGGTTACAAATATTAGATTTACTGGAAAAAAGCGAAGTCGTATCTTTGGATGAGTTCTGCAAATCTTTAGGGGGCGTATCGGAGTCTACCGTTAGAAGAGATTTGAAGACTATGGAAAAAGAAGGAGAGATAACTTTACTCAGAGGTGGTGGTGCCTGTTTAAAGAGAGGAAGTTATGAAGTACCTGTAATTTCTAAATTTAGTAAAAATGTCGAAGAGAAAGAACGTATTGCAAAGTATGCGGCTGATTTAGTTAAAGACGGTGAATCAATTTATATTGATTCAGGAAGCACAGCTTTAATGATGATAAAATATTTGAGAGAAAAAAATATTACTGTTGTAACAACAAATGCAATGATTTATCAGGAGTTGCAGACCAATAATATTAAATGTATTGTTGCAGGAGGAGAGATTAATATAACAACTGCATCAATAATAGGAATTACAACAAATAATTTCCTTAAAAAATATTATTTTGATAAAGCATTTATTGGAATGTCCGGTTTCTCAGAAGGGGCAGGATTCAACACACCTGATTTACTTGAAGCTGAAAAGAAGCGTATAGTACATCATAATTCAACAAAATCATACGTTCTTGCAGACAGCACGAAATCAGGCAAAAATACATTATGCAAAGTTATGGAATTAGAGGAAGCAACAATAATTTGTGATAAGAAAACAAGTGTTGTTGAAGCAGGCAATAATTACATAATAGCAGAATAAACATAGTATTAAATTTGTTGCAAAAATTTTCACAAAAATAAAACATGTGAATACAAAAATAAATATTAGAGGTGTGAACTATGAAGATAGGAATTGGAAATGATCATGTTGCAGTAGATATGAAAAATGAAATTAAAGAATATCTTGAAAGCAAAGGATATGAAGTTGTAAACTTTGGAACAGATTCTAAGGAAAGATGCAATTATCCTGTTTATGGTGAGGCAGTAGCAAATGCTGTTGTAAGTGGAGAAGTAGACTGTGGTGTTTTAATCTGTGGAACAGGCGTAGGAATTTCACTTGCAGCTAATAAAGTTAATGGAATAAGAGCATGTGTATGTAGCGAACCATATAGTGCAAAATTATCGAAGCAGCATAATAATTCTAATATCATAGCATTTGGCGCAAGAGTAATTGGTGTTGAAACAGCCAAGATGATAGTAGATGAGTGGTTAAATGCTGAATATGAAGGCGGACGTCATCAGGTTAGAATTGATATGATTAAGGAAATTGAAGAAAAACAAAAACAAAAATAAAAAAGGAGATAGAGAGCTATGAAGGTAAAAAATATTTCAAATCCCGAAGAATTTTTAAAGGTTATTGACAGTTGTGAAGGCAAAGTAGAATTAATTACAGATGATGGAGACAGATTAAATTTAAAATCAAAATTATGCCAGTTAGTTTCATTATCAACAATTTTTTCGTCAGCAGCAAAAATACCTGAAATGGAAATTATTGCCCATGAATTGGAAGATTCTAAAAAGATAATGGATTATCTTATGCGTGGATAAATAAAAAAGTAACTTAATATTTAAAAGAATAGTCATAAAGCCGATGCGAAAGCATCGGCTTTATGTTATAATGTGCGATATGGGTAATGAAATAAAAAAAGACAAGGAGAAGAGTTTTATGAAACGAAGAAACAAAGGTTTAATGTTGCTTGTTACATTGCTGTTGATAACATTATTTTCAACAACGGTATTTGCAGCAGATGAAGCAGAGTATGTTCCTAAATTATTTGGGACATTTTGGGCGTTGATACCGCCACTTGTGGCAATTGTACTTGCATTGATTACAAAGGAAGTTTATAGTTCATTGTTTATCGGAATTGTAATTGGTGGAGTACTATATGCGGGTGGTTCATTTGAAAAAACACTTACACATGTACTTAGTGATGGAATAGTTGGTTCACTTTCAGATTCTTATAATGTTGGTATTTTAGTATTCTTAGTTGTTCTTGGAACAATAGTTGCATTGATGAATAAGGCAGGAGGATCAGCAGCGTTTGGAGAATGGGCTTCTAAGCACATTAAGACAAGAGTAGGAGCACAGCTTGCAACTATAGCACTTGGTTGTTTGATTTTTGTAGATGACTATTTTAACTGTCTTACAGTAGGTAGTGTTATGAGACCTGTAACAGACAGACATAATGTATCAAGAGCTAAGCTTGCATATTTAATAGATGCTACGGCAGCTCCCGTATGTATTATTGCACCGATTTCTTCATGGGCAGCAGCAGTTACAGGATTTGTAAAAGGTGAGGACGGATTTGTAGTATTTATAAAATCAATACCATATAACTATTATGCTTTATTGACGATTGTTATGATGATTACAATTGTTGTAATGAAAGTAGATTTTGGCTCAATGGCAAAGCATGAAGCAAATGCAGCTAAAGGAGATTTGTTTACAACAGGTAAAAAAATATATGAAGAAATTGATAATGAAGGAAAAGAGAAAAAAGGTAAAGTATGTGACCTTGTAGTTCCTGTAATTACACTTATTATATGCTGTATTATTGGCATGATTTATACGGGAGGATTTTTCTCAGGTACAGATTTTGTGACAGCATTTTCAAATAGTGATGCATCAGTTGGTTTAGCATTAGGTAGTATATTTGCACTTGTTATTACATTAGTATTTTACGTTGTACGAAGAATATTACCGTTTAATGAGTGTATGGATTGCCTTCCGGAAGGATTTAAGGCAATGGTTCCTGCAATTCTTATTTTAACATTTGCATGGACATTAAAGAACATGACAAGTAGTTTAGGAGCAGCAGAATTTGTTGAAGTAATAATGAAGAATAGTGCTGAAGGTTTTGCAATATTCCTTCCTGCGGTTATATTTGTAGTAGGATGTGGACTTGCATTTGCAACAGGTACATCATGGGGAACATTTGGTATCCTAATTCCTATTGTTGTACAGGCATTCCAGAAAACTGATCCTGCAATGATGATTATTGCCATATCTGCATGTATGGCAGGAGCTGTTTGCGGAGACCATTGTTCTCCAATTTCAGATACAACAATTATGTCATCGGCAGGAGCACAATGCGAACATACAAATCATGTATCTACACAGATTCCATATGCAGTAACAGTTGCTGTAGTTTCATTTATAACATACATAATTTCAGGAGCATTGCAGAAAGCAGCAGGAATTGGATGGGCTGCACTTCCTATCGGAATTATTCTTATGATTGGAACTATTGTAGGAATTAAAGTTTTAGGCTCGGGAAAAGAAGTAGTTAATGATTAGTATTATTAAGCTAGATTTCTTAATTGTAAATATATTTAGCGTTAATATATAAAACAGAGGAGTATCCGTAGAGGGTACTCCTATTTTATTGGGAAGAAGCCGGTTGCTCATTTTTTATTTGTTTTCCCTCTGAATCTATATGATAATTATCAGTATAAATAAGCTGTGAAACAGGCACAATCTCATATCCTTTTTCTTTTAAACCTTCAATTACTTTAGGAAGAGCCTGAATAGTATATTTTGCACTATTATGCATTAAAATGATGGCGCCGGGTTTTAAAGACTTATTATTAAGAACTTCATTTACAATTGCATCAACACCATAGTTTTTCCAATCTAGAGAATCTACAGACCATTGTATTGTAAAATAACCACATTCTTTTGCTTTAACAATAACATGATTATCATAATCGCCGTAAGGAGGTCTAAACAAATTCATTTGATAGGAAGTAAGATTTTTAACGTTTTCGGTAACAGTATTAAGTTCATTGCATATTTCTTCGTTTGACAGAGAACTCATATTCTTATGATTTGCACTATGATTGCCTAAATCATGCCCTTGCTCGTAAATCGCTTTTACGTCATTAGGGTATTGCTTAACCCAGCCACCTGTCATAAAGAAAGAGGCTTTAATATTATTTTCTTTTAAAATATCTAATATTTTTTGTGTATCATCATTTCCCCAGGCAGCATCAAAACTAATGGAAACCTGAGGTTTAGCAGTATCTACACAATAAATTGGAAGTTCTTTTGCAGTAGATGAAACAGGGAGAGAATCAAATGTATCTTTATAGGAAAAACCCTGAAAATAATATGTAACACCAATTGCTAATGCGATAAAGAAAAGCCAGGAAATACTCCTTTTTGTCATACTAAGATATTCAGAATTATTTGACATTGTAACCTCCTATGTTTTATTGTACAGTTTATGAAAAATACGGGATGGATATGATTACAAATTTATAAATTATAGAGTATAATAAGCCGTGGAAAATATATGAAATTTTATTTAATTAAGAAACATAGGATGGCATAAAATGAGATACATGAGAAAATCAAAACGTAGAAAAGAAAGAATTAAAAAAATCGTAATATTATTAATAGTTGCATTAGTGGCTATGGTTGCATGGAAGGCAAGTGAAATTTATTATGGCAAAATAAATTTGAGTAAGTTGGAAAATATGGAACGACCGGAATGGATAGATGTACAGATTATAGATGTTGATGGTGCATCAAGAAGTGGAGAAAAACTTGACAGCGTTAAAGATATAGTTATTCACTATGTCGGAAATCCGGGAAGTACGGCACAGCAAAACCATGATTTTTATGCTGGAAATCAGTCAAATGTAAGTTCTCATTTTGTGGTTGGATTAGATGGCGAAGTAATTCAATGTATTCCGTTAGATGAAATGTCAGCAGCAAGTAATTGGCGAAACAATGACACTATATCGATAGAGGTATGTCATCCGGACAAATCAGGAAAATTTAATAAAAAGACTTATAAATCTTTGGTAAAACTTACTGCATGGCTCGAAATGGCATGTGGTTTAAATGAAGACCATGTAATTAGACATTATGATATAACAGGAAAAGAATGCCCAAGATACTATGTTAAACATGAAGATGCGTGGAAAAAATTTAAAAAAGATGTAAAGAAATACAGAAAATAATCTGAAGAAACCATAAGAAAATGCTCACGTGAAAATAACAAAAAAGAAAAAGTTATACGAATATAATCACTGAAAAGAAGCGAAGCGGATTTGGCATGTCAGGAAGAAAAAATAAAAGAAAATTTGCCTAAAGTGGCTATTATATGTGAATATGATGCAATGCCTGAAATTGGACATGGTTGTGGGCATTCGGCAAGTTGTGCAGCAGGAATTATATGTGCACTTGCAATTAAAGAAGAACATAGTGAGTATAGAAACCGATAATTGGGATTTTTTTATCCTAAATAAAAAAGGCAAAACTGGGGCAAATTCTTAATTTTACTAATTTGCCCTTTAAGAAATAAAAAAATGTATTATAATATGTTAGGTGTGTAAAGCACAAAAATATATGAGTAAGGAAGAAAATCATGGGAAATCAAGTAAAAAAAATGGGAAAAGCATTAATGCTTGTTCTTGCAATGTTAGTATGTTTTAACATTGGTGTTATGGCGCAGGAAATAGAGGCAACAATGGCACCGGAAAATGTAAAAGAAGCAGAAACGACAAAGGTAGCAGGAGAAACAGAAACAACAAAACATACAGGTGAAGTTGAAACAACAACTAAAGCAAATGAGACAGAAACAACAAAGCCTTCAGGAGAGACAGAAACAACAACCCCTAGTGAAAACAATAATGGAACAAATACAACGCAGCCAAATGTAAGAATTTTATTTGTTGGTAATAGTTCAACTTATTATAATGATATGCCACAGATGGTAAAAGGACTTGCACAGGCTGATGGAGTGAATGTAACAATTCAGGCACTTACAGCAGCAAATTACAAACTTTATCAGTTCGCTGATGAAAAGGACACATATGGTTCTCAGCTTATAAGTGCATTAAAAAATTATAAGTGGGATTATGTAATTCTTCAGGACCACAGAGAAATGATTATCACAGATATTGCAAAAACTCAGACAGCGATTGAAACATTGAAACCATTAATTCAGAGTTCAGGTGCAAAGATGCTTCTTTATGATACACAAGCTGATTATATTGGAAGAAGTTTTACTGCAACAGGATATAGTTACTATTTATCACATAATGAAATACAACATTATATGATAAAGGGTTATTATATGATGGGAAATAAGTATGGTGCACAGGTTATTTCATCAGGAGTTAATTTTGAAAGATGCTTAAAACAGTTTCCTGATATAAAATTATACAATGCGGATAACATACATCCTACACCTACAGGAAGTTATTTGGCAGCGTGTACAATTTATGGAACAATATTTAATACAACAGCATTAGAAAATAAGTATTTACCTGAAAGTGAATACGATTCTAATGGACTTCTTAAGAAAGTTACTAAAGAAGCTGCTTTAAAAATGCAGGCTATAGCAGACCCAAGATTGACAATTGATACTTCATATGTAGAGGTAAATAAAGGATTTAATTCAAAAGTAACAGCAACATTGATTGCAAATGAAAAGAATGAAATTTTGAAAGATTATAAAAATGAAATTCAGTATTCAAGTTCAAACGATACAGCTATTTCAGTAAACAAATATACCGGAAGTTACAATGCAATTGGCGTTGGAGATTCAATGATAATGGCAACAACAGACAGTGGATTGATTACAATGTGTACAATAAGTGTAAAGCAGCCTTCGACATCATTTGCAATTAACGAAACAGGAATAGCCAAATTATATAAGGGCGATACTATTCAGTACACAACAAAGATAGCACCAAGTGATACAACAGATATAGTTAAATGGACAAGTAATAACACATCTGTTGCAACTGTAAGTGATACAGGGCTTGTTACAGCAAAGAAAGTAGGAACAGCAAAAATAACAGCAACTACAACAAGTGGTATTAAGGTAGTACGTTACATAAGGGTAAAACTTATTAAACCTAAAAATGTAAAAGTTAAAAAGCTTTCAACAAAAGCAAAAGGAATAAGATATGCAAATATAAGAATTAGATGGACAAAGAATACTAATGCAGTTAAGTATTATGTATATCGTTCATCAGGTTCAGGTTATAAAAAAATTGCTACAACTAAAAAGCCAAAATACACAGATAAAAATAAGAAAAAAGGTGTTAAATACTATTATAAAGTAAGAGCAGTTTATTCAAACTCTAAATGCAATAGTTATTTGTCAGAGACAAAATCAATTTCTTTAAAATAATAGAGAAATTGGTTAGAAATTAAGAATGATTAATCTATTAGAAATGACAGATGAAACAGAATAAATTAAGACAATAGTTTTAAATAAAAACGGAGTTGACATTTTACGACTATTTAAATATAATTACACGAGAAATTAATAGTCCGTGAGGGAGTAGTTCGCGTGAAAGCGTGATTTGTCAACAATCCCGATAGCATAAGCTATCTGGCAAATATTAAAGAATGAGACTTATGGTTTTGAAGATACTAATAATTATTAGTATCTTCAAAATTATGAGTCTTTTTTATACCTGTAATGTCAAGGCATAGACATATGAGATTAAATCTGTTTTGAATATGACAAAAATGTATATTTTAGATATCGTTAAAACATTAGATTGTTAAAATGTATATTTGGGACAAAAGACGTTAATTTTTAAATAATTTACATGGGAAATAAATTATTAAGTATAAATACAAGATATATACTATGAACAAATCGGATATTAAATCTAATTCTATTATACAAAAGGGCAGGAGATAAAAATGGAATATTTAGTTGAGTTCTTATTGTTAGGAGTTGGACTTGCAATGGATGCGTTTGCAGTGTCTATTTGCAAAGGATTAGCTATGCGCAAAGTTAATAAAAAACAGGCAGTTGTCATAGCGTTGTTTTTTGGTGGCTTTCAGGCAATTATGCCGATAGTCGGATGGTTTTTATGTAAGGGTTTTCAAAACTATATAGAAGCTTTTGATCATTGGATAGCTTTTGCACTATTGGCATTTATTGGAATGAAAATGATTATAGAAACATTGAGTGAAAAGGAAGAAGACGTAGTTGTTGAAGAAATGGATCCGCCACTTGATATGAAAGAAATGCTTATGCTTGCAATTGCAACAAGCATAGATGCTTTGGCAGTTGGTATATCTTTAGCAGCTCTTGACAGACCAATAGTGGAATCATCAGCCATTATCGGTGTGGTTACATTCGTTATATCTATTATTGGTGTTTATATTGGAAACTTTTTTGGAAACAGATATAAGAAAAGAGCAGAGCTTGTAGGTGGAATTATTTTAGTATTGATAGGTGTAAAAATTCTGTGTGAACACATGGGATGGATAGCATTTTAAATTCTGTAATGAAAATAAATAAAATGAATGAAATTCATTTTTAATAAATGTTCTCGACAAATGGCTGCCGACCGGAGGGAGAGGCAGTACATCTTTTATGGAGGAAAAAGATATGATAATAACAATAATAACGGCATTATTACTTTTAATAGTTGGATTTATATTGCTGGTTAAAGGAGCAGATTTTTTTGTAGAAGGAAGTGCAAGTGTAGCAAAGAAGTTAAAGATTCCATCACTTGTAATTGGAATGACAATTGTGGCAATGGGAACAAGTTTGCCTGAATGTTCAGTCAGCATTATTGCTTCAATGAATGGAAGTAATTCATTATCAATCAGCAATGCAGTTGGTTCAAATATATTTAATCTGATGGTTGTATGTGGAATTTGTACTTTGTTTATTCCGCTTGAAGTAGCTAAGGATACGATAAAAAGAGACTTCCCACTTTCAATAGCAAGTGCAATACTTTTATTATTTACGGGTTATACATCAATGACATTGGGTAGAACAGAAGGAATAGTATTTTTAATCAGCTTTGCATTTTTTATTCTTATAATGGTTAAAAGCGCAATGAAATCAAGAAAGATTTCAAATGAGGAAATGCAGGAAATAGATGAAGAAATCGAAGAAATATCAGAAAATTTGTCAGGAGTTAAATGTCTGTTATATATAGTTGGTGGAGCTGTTGCAATAAAATTTGGTGGTGATTTTGTAGTAAACGGTGCAACTTTAATAGCAAGAACAGTAGGAGTAACAGAAACAGTTATAGGGCTTACAATTGTAGCACTTGGAACCAGTCTTCCTGAACTTGTTACATCAATTGTGGCAGCGAGAAAGAAAGAAGTTGATATGGCTGTTGGCAATGTAATAGGTTCAAATATTTTTAATATATTAATGGTACTTGGAGTTGCAGCAACAATAAGTCCAATTACATTTTTAACAGAAAATATAATAGACATTATTGTATTAGTAATATTTAGTGGACTTGTATGGGCATTTGCCTGGACAAAGAAACAGCTTGATAAAAAAGAAGGAATAATAATGTTAGTCCTTTATGTTATTTATACAGTCTATATTCTTATGAGGTAAAAAAATAAACTATACTTATAATGAAATAATTACAGAATTAGAATTTTAGTATACTTATAATAGATTATTGATGAATAATTTTGTAAACACAAAAAAGTTTATCTTATAAACACAATTTTATAAATACAATTTTATCAACAAAAAAAGTTTAGTTTGACAATGAAAAAAAGGTGGTTTATAATCACATTAATTGGGTGCTTTTGGCACAATATATCAGTAAGGCTATGACAAAGAGAAGTAACATAGATTATCGCTTCAAGAGAGCGGATGATGGTGAGATGTCCGCAGAATGAATTTATGTGAATAACACTTTCGAGCTGCAATCCGAAAGCAATGGCAAGTAGGTGCGACGTGGTTGTACGACACACAACAGGGTTTATCCCATGAGTGGCTGCAATGCAGCAAATCAGGTGGTACCGCGGAATAAGTTAGATTAACTGTCCGTCCTGAACTGTAGTAGTTTAGGATGGGCTTTTTTTGTTTGAATTTGCTATAAAATTTGAACAATATAGTTTAATTGTTTTCCTAAACAATATATAAAAATATGAAGGAGACTAACAGAATGGATACAAACACAAATAACATTTATCGTGATGTTACAATGGACAACATATCTGAAGCAAATGTTGGACAGACAATGAAGATTTGCGGATGGGTTGAAAACATCCGTGACCATGGTGGTGTTTCATTTATCGATTTAAGAGACATGTATGGTCAGATGCAGGTAGTAATGAGAGATACTTCATTACTTGATGGAATTAATAAGGAAGATTGTATTTCTGTAGAAGGACCAATTCAGCATAGAGATGAAGAAACATACAATGATAAGATTGCAACAGGAACAATCGAATTAGAAGCAAAGAAAGTAACAGTTTTAGGAAAAGTTTACAGACAGCTTCCATTTGAAATAATGACATCAAAGGAAACAAGAGAAGATGTCAGATTAAAATATCGTTATCTTGATTTGAGAAATAAGAAAGTAAAGGATAACATGATTTTCAGATCAAAGGTTATTTCTTTCTTGAGAGAAAAGATGACAGAGATGGGATTCTTAGAAATCCAGACACCAATTCTTTGCGCATCATCACCTGAAGGCGCAAGAGATTACATTGTACCTTCAAGAAAATTTAAAGGAAAATTCTATGCTCTTCCACAGGCACCACAGCAGTATAAACAGTTGCTTATGGTATCAGGATTTGATAAATATTTCCAGATTGCACCATGTTTTAGAGATGAAGATGCAAGAGCAGACCGTTCACCGGGAGAATTTTATCAGTTAGACTTCGAAATGAGCTTTGCTACTCAGGAAGATGTTTTCAGAGTAGGAGAGGAAGTGTTAAGTGCAACATTTGAAAAATTTGCACCTGAAGGATTTGAAGTGACAAAGGCTCCATATCCTATTATCAGTTATAAGCAGGCAATGCTTGAATTTGGTACAGATAAGCCTGATTTAAGAAACCCATTAAGAATAGTTGATGTTACAGACTTCTTCCAGAGATGTACATTTAAGCCATTCCATGGCAAGACAGTAAGAGCAATTAAAGTTCATGCTGACATGTCAAAGGGATTCCATGAAAAATTATTGAAATTTGCTCAGAGCATCGGAATGGGTGGACTTGGATATCTTGAAGTTAAGGAAGACATGACATACAAGGGACCAATTGATAAATTTATTCCGGATGATATGAAGACAGAAATTAAGGATATTGCAGGATTAGAAGCAGGAGATACAATTTTCTTTATCGCTGATAACGAAAAACAGGCTGCTTTATATGCAGGTGAAATACGTACAGCATTAGGAGAAAGACTTGATTTAATTGAAAAGAACGCATATAGATTCTGTTACATCAATGACTTCCCAATGTATGAGTATGATCCTGAAGCAAAGAAGATTATATTTACACATAATCCGTTCTCAATGCCACAGGGTGGACTTGAAGCATTAGAAACAATGAAACCTGAAGACATTCTTGCATACCAGTATGATATTGTATGTAACGGTGTTGAATTATCATCAGGTGCTGTTAGAAATCATGATATGGAAATCATGGTTAAGGCATTTGAAATTGCAGGTTACACAGAAGATGATTTGAAAGAAAAATTCGGAGCACTTTACAATGCATTCCAGTTTGGAGCACCTCCACACGCAGGAATGGCTCCTGGTGTTGACCGTATGATTATGCTCCTTACAAATGAAGAAAATATCAGAGAAATTATTCCATTCCCAATGAATGGTAATGCTCAGGATATGATGTGTGGAGCTCCTGGTGAAGTTACAGAACAGCAGCTTAGAGAAGTTCATATTAAAGTTAGACAGTAATAAAGATATAAATACAGATCCCGGGGTTTTAACACTTGGGGTCTGTTTTACTTTATATAATGAGTTGGGCATTTGCGTAAATAATACAAAGCAATATGACAAAAAGCAATTTTATTAGCATATTTTAAAATGAAATTAAACATTTAAACATATGCAGAAATGGGATAAGCAGATTGGAGAAAAATATGTACGATACAGTTATTTTTGATTTAGATGGAACGTTACTTAACACAATAGATGACATAGCAGCAGCAGTGCAATATGCTCAAAAAAAATATGGTTTTCCGGTTCATACAGTAGATGAAGTAAAAAAACACGTAGGAAAGGGTCTTAGACTTTTGATGCACCGTTCAATTCCTGAAGGTGAAAATAATCCGGATTTTGATAAGATATTTGCTGATTTTAGTGAATATTATCAGAAACATTGTCAGGTAAAAACAAGAGCTTATGACGGTATATTAGATTTGATAAAAGAATTAAAAAAACGAAATATTAAAATGGCAATTGTATCAAATAAGAATTACAAGGCAGTTGAATCTTTAAAAGATATTTATTTTGAAAGTTTAATAGATGTTGCATTAGGAGAAAATGAAGCTGCCGGAATTAAGAAGAAACCGGCAAAAGATATGGTTATGTCGGCACTCGAAAAATTAGACAGCACACAGGAAAAATCAATTTATGTAGGAGATTCAGAAGTTGATAGTCAGACTGCTGTTAATTCAGGACTTGATTGCATCCTTGTAAGTTGGGGATTTAGAACAAAAGACATTTTAGAAAAACTTGCTTATAAGAAAATAATAGATGAACCAATGCAATTGTTAGATGTGATTGAGTAAGTAATATAATAAAGAGTGGCGAATTTGTTCGTCACTCTTTATTATTAAATATAGATTATAAAACATTTGTTAGGCAGGTAGTGACCATTTTTCTGTATTAAATAAACAGGGTTTTCATTGTATCTAATGTTCGACCCACTTTATCATTGGTTACTTTCAAGACTATCATTCTGATAAACAATATTTCCTGAAAGACCATTTGAGTACGTAAGTTTTTTGCGTTTAAAATGGTTCAATATTTGAATCCACAATCTAATAAAATCCTTGCCACAAAATATAAGAAAAAGAACAAGTCCTAATAAGGATGTGTATTTACCAACCTTTATAAGAGGCGCATGATAAACTAATTTAATAATATGATGTCCTGATGAAAGAGAAAATCCTAAAAAAGCATTATCAGTCATAAAGTAATCAATTTTTTGGCCGTCCACATATACTGAGAATCCTTTGTCGTAAGGAATTGTTGTAGTAAAATAACTATCTTTATCTAAAGTAATGTTCCCTGTAATCATATTATTTTCATAAGCAACATCAGTCATCATTGTAATGTTATTTTTTAAGGCAGAAACCTGGTCATAATCAATTTTATAAATTTCAAATTCACTGAATTCAAAACTACATCCTTTAGGAAAACGAATGTTTAATATATTATTGTCAGCAGAATCTGATACAACAAATTTAAAATTGAAATTTTTATTAGGATAAGCAGAATTAAGACCACTTAAACTATTTTGAATACCATTAATTTTAATCGTTGAACGGTTTATGCCATATCCTTTGATATTGCATTTTATAATATAAATACAGTCCTTTAAATTATCAGGAATCTCAACATTAAAAGTTTTTGCACCCTTCATAGTATCAACATGATAATATCCATCTGTAGTACGCTCCAATTTCAAATCCATATTAAGGTTAACTTTCTTTAACATAGAATGATAAGAAGATTCGACGTCGTCATCTACAACAATATATTTTAATAAAGCAACCTCTTTTTCTTCCGGTGAAAGAGAAAGATATTCGTCTAAACTCATAGTATCTTTAGATGCAAATCCAAGAGAATAAGCATTATCTGATTTATATACTTTTACATCTCCTGACTGGCAGACTGCTTTGTAACCAGCAGGAGCAGTTGTTGTGGAAGCAATGTATTTAACACCCATAAGTGTTTTAAACAAAACATCATTTGATGAAGTGATGGAAATGTCATTAACGGTAGGATTACTCAGCTGAAGGTCATAATTACACATATTTAAATATGGCTTATTGAAAACAGATGAGTAACATCCTTCAGAAAAATATTTCTTTCCATATATGATATTATTTGTAAATTTACTATCAGTTATATTGCTCGTTCTGAAAAATGTATCATCACCATTTAATGCAATTGCAATAGCAGCGTTTTTACTTTTATCATAATATTTTGCAGCATCTTTTTTTGCAACCAAAGTGTCAGAAGCATTTCCAACATAGCAACAGAAAATGGCAATTAAAATTGTAGGCAACATAAAAACATAGTTCTTATTTATTTGGCAATAGGCAGCAATAAAACAAAAAGTAATTATAAGGTCAATAACTATTGCAATGTATATTGGATTTTCATGCATATATGCAGAAATTGCAATAAGAACTAATATGCCAAATGTAACGAGTGCTAATTTACCGGTTTCATATTTTTTAGCTAATAAATCCCTTACAAAAAATGCGGTAACAAGCAAAATTAAAGGAACAAATGGAATAAGAGCTTTCCCTCTAATGTATAGAAAACCGTTTAATAAATATTGACCTACAGGAAATGCTGAAACAAACAAAATACAAATGCAAAGAAACTTCTTTGAAAAATCTTTGCTTAATATTAATATGCAGGCTAAAGCTAAAAATGCAATAGCGGTCACACCCATTCCATATGGTGTGTAAAACATTTCGTTATTAGGAAACTGAGGTATAAATAATTTAGCTAAAGAAATTGATTTACCATCAGAAGAACCACGTCCTGATAAAATAGCAGCAAGACTTGGAAGTAAAATTACTGCGGAAAGCAAAATTCCAATAATTGAACTTGCACCATATCTTAAAGCAAAGAACCAAAACGGCTTTTTACCAGCAGGAAGTTTGTAGTATAGTTCCTGATTTTCTTTATACTCAAAAAATTTGTAAATAGCATAAATACTTATGGCAACAATTCCTGACACAGCAAAGAAATAACTTGTTAAAAACATACATGTAATGCTTAGAATAAGAAGTATCTTTCTGTCTTTTTTATATAAACGGTCAACACCAACTAAAGCTAATAATAAAAATGGAATATAATCCATGAACATTACCTGCTTATGGCTGTGGTACAATAATGGACCGGCGCAGGCAAATAAAAAAGTAATAAAATAAACAGTGCTTCGATTCATGTTGTTGTGTGATTTGAGCCAAAAGTAAAAAATATAAATAGATAACAAAACAACAATGATACTTGAAACGCTTATATATAATTGCATAGGTACATTTGGCAAAAAATAACTTATTAAAATAATTGGATTCATAAATCCGTAATAAGAAAAATTATAAGCATTTTGTCCGGCACCTAAATTAAGATTAAACTCAGGAAAAAGTCTGCCTGTATTATAAAATGACTGCCTAAAATAATCAGGGAGTACACTGTGCTGGGACAGCCAGTCTACGGAAGAACCATAAATATAATCAGAACCTGTTATAAGAAAAACAATTCCAAGAATAAAAGCAGTCACCAAAGAAAGGTAAATGAAATCATTTAACTCTATATATTTTTTTTGCGATTTTTTAATAGATTTAATAAAATTCATAACTTACTCCTTTTCCCGCTAACAAATTTTATTTCAAATTAATAAGTACTAACTGCATTAATAGAATTATTAATAAATATGCCAAATAATCATCAAAACAGTTAATAACTTTATTTTTATCTTACATAAATAATGTACAATTCAAAATTTAAAGAACCATATTGAAATATCTTAAGTATTCTTTAAGAATGAAAAAAAGACCGCTTCGTATGTTACAATAAGTCGAAATAAAAACTTACCGGATAATCTTTAAAATAGAAAATAAAATGAACTAAGTTTAGATTTTATAAATATTTCCGATGACGAGTTACTGATAAAAGGAAAGGAGAAAGTAGCAGACAATATTTGGTGCTAAGAAAGCAAAAAATACTTATTTTGTAAAATTTCAGGGCATACGATATAGTCGGCTACTAAAGATAATTTATGAAGAAAAATGTAAAAACAAAGAAAAAAATAGCGATTGTTTCTACAGTAATTGTAATAATAGCAATAGTTGTGGCAACGATAATGGGAACAGAATATGGCAAATTTTTATTTATTCCGTCCGTAAAAAATAAGCAAATGGACGAGCTTGATTTAGAAAAATATAATAAATTAATGATTGTGGCACATCCGGATGATGAACTTATATGGGGTGGAGCGCATCTTTTAGAGGATGATTATTTGGTTGTATGCATAACAAGGGGGTATGATAAAACAAGAAAAAAAGAGTTTGAAAATGTAATAAATGCAACCGGTGATAAAGGACTTATATTGTCATATCCTGATAAAATAGCAGGTCAAAGAAGTGATTGGGGCAGATGGAAAAAAGATATTGAAAAAGATATTGAGACAATAATTAATTATAAGAATTGGGACGAAATAGTAACTCATAACGAAAAGGGAGAATATGGGCACATACATCATATAATGACACACAATCTTGTAGATGAAGCTTGCGATAAAACAGGAACTGATGCAAAAGTTATGTATTTTGGAAAATATTATAAGAAAATAAATTTACCCGAAATAGTGCTTGAAAAGATAGATGAAGATTTGCTTAAACAGAAAGATGAAATATCAAAACTTTATCCAAGCCAGAAAAAGACAATTGATAAATTGCATCACATGTTTCCGTATGAAAACTGGACAGAGAGGGAGTAAGAAAAAATATGGGAATAGATTTCGTACAAATCTATTCCCATATTTTTTTAGTTTATCCCACAGGCTTCTTTTGCAAGCATATCAGCAAGATCGTTATATTTGTCACCGGAATGACCTTTAACTTTACAAAATGTAATGTCAACTTTTTTCTTTGCCTGTTCATAGTATTTTTTATAGGCAATTGTGCCGGGCTTATTTGCACGCCAATCGCCCGTACACCATTTTTCTATACCGGCATAATCGTGGTAAATTGCGATATGTTTTATGCCGTGTTCTATAGCAAAATCCATTGCTGCCATTGAACCAAATATTTCACCTGAGACATTTCGCATAGAAGCGAGTTCAGGGTCATCAAAATCTTTAGAAAGATGAAATTCCTCTCCATTATAGAAAATAACACAACCATATGAAAAATGCTTTGTAGCAATATTATAACTTCCGTCTACATAAGCAACGGCTTTTACGGAATTGGAAAATGGTTTGTCATCATCTTCAACAGATTCTTTTATGACAGGAAAATCAGAATCATCAACAGAATCGTCAGATGGCATATCGAAGAGAGACATCTGCTTACTTTCCAAATTAAGATATGCGTAAGCGTCAGCCATATTTGTGAAACTTTTATACAAGGCACCGGGATATCCGTTTACACTTGCTTTACATTCATCCCACGTTTCAAATATTCCGTTTGTTCTTCCAACTTTAACAGCGTATATTTTTTTTGCCATAAAACATATTCCTTCCGTAATTATTTTGTGGTTGTTTCTAAATCCTTTTTGGATGTAGTTTTAGAAACTGATTTATCTTTAACTTTAGAAGTAGTTTCTGAATTGTTTTTAGAAGTAGTTTCTAAATTATTTTTATTAGAAGTAGTCTCAGAAGGATATTCCATATATTCTTCGCTTTCATCAGTCTCTTTACCATCTTTCCAAGGATTTCCTGCAACCGGGTCAGTAGGGTCCCAATTAGCTCTCTCATCGTTTAAGTCGATTTTTTTTACTTTTTTAATTTTTACAGGTGGAACTTCTGAATCTGAATCGTAAATTGTAACAGGAGTTCCTTTTGGACAATTATCATATATCCATTTTATTCCGTTAATGTTAAGTCTTACACAGCCAAGGGAAGCGTTGCTTCCAAGTTTATTATATTCTTCACTTTCCAAATCATCGTTGTGTGCACTGTAATATGGAATAGAATGAAGCATGATTGAACCGTTGATACGGATTGCATATTGGGCATAAGAACCATCAACCATTAGTCTCCAAGGATAATAATCGCTTGTTTTAAATGAACCTGTAGGGGTGTCTTTTACATCTTTTCCGACAGAACACATAAATCCTTTATAAGGAATGGAGTATCTTCCGTTCTTGTCAATTCCATATATAATTACATAATTCTGAGTTCTGTTAACTCTTATCTGATAAGGAAAATCAGCATCAAAATCAATCAAATGCTTTGCAGCATCGCCTGAAGGAACTGTACTCATCTCTTCTATGGCAGAATCAGCAGGATTGTATGATGTTGTTTCTTCAAATGAAGATGAATCTTCGGTATTTTTTGTTGTAAGTTTTTCGGTATTACTTTTATTATTCATATTTGCATCAGACCTGTGTTCGGTTATTGATATTAAGAATATGCTGATTATTGCAAATAATGCTAAAAATATTATTACAAGTACGTATTTGTTTATTGGATTATTTTTTTTCATGTGTATTAATTCTCATCTTTCAAGTTTTGTCATATAAAGTAAATAAATAAGAAGGCATATATTAATTATGATATGATGCCGGAACAAAAAGTCACCGACTTTGATGCCTGTTTTCTCACATAATTCTATTGTAAAAACGGAGTAATTGCAATAGGCGGATTTTGTAAATTTAATTAAATTTTATTTAAGAATCTAACGTTGACTATCAAATTGTGGTTTGTTATTATTTTATAAGGGTTAGACGCCACATACTTTGTTTTGTGAAAGGAGAAACACATGAGATATACAAAACAAGAAATTATTAAAATTGCAGATGAAGAAGATGTTGAATTTATACGTCTTCAGTTCACAGATTTATTTGGGACATTGAAGAATGTTGCAATAACAAGAAGTCAGTTAGAAAAAGCATTGGATAATAAATGTATGTTTGATGGTTCTTCAATTGAAGGATTTGCCAGAATCGAAGAGTCAGACATGTATTTATATCCTGATTTAGATACATTTGAAATATTACCTTTCAGACCGCATCAGGGAAAAGTTGCAAGACTTATTTGCGACGTATATAAAACAGACGGAACACCTTATGAAAGTGATCCAAGATATGTCTTAAAGAAAGTATTAAAAGAAGCAGAAGATATGGGGTATACATTTAATGTAGGACCTGAATGCGAATTCTTTTTATTCCACACAGATGACAATGGATGTCCAACAACAATTACACATGAAAATGCAAGCTATTTTGATTTGGCACCTACAGATTTAGGTGAAAATGCAAGAAGAGATATGGTTCTTAATCTTGAAGACTTAGGATTTGAAATCGAAGCATCACATCACGAAGTAGCACCTGCACAGCATGAAATTGATTTTAAATATGATGAAGCATTAAAGACTGCTGATAATATTATGACATTTAAGCTTACAGTAAAGACAATAGCTAAGAGACATGGACTTTATGCATCATTTATGCCTAAGCCAAAATACGGAGTATGTGGTTCAGGAATGCATACTAATATGTCATTGTTTAAAGAAGGAAAGAATATTTTTGCAGATGAAAATGATGAAAGAGGATTAAGTAAGGAAGCTTACAGTTTCATAGCAGGTATCATGGAACATATGAGAAGCATCTCAGCAATTACAAATCCTATCGTAAATTCATACAAGAGACTTGTACCTGGTTATGAAGCACCTACATATATTGCATGGTCAGCTACTAACAGAAGTCCGCTTGTAAGAGTGCCTGCAGCAAGAGGTGTAGGTACAAGAGTGGAACTTCGTTGCCCTGACTGTGCAGCTAATCCATACTTAACATTAGCAGTATGCCTTGCAGCAGGACTTGATGGAATTAAGAGAGGATTAGTTCCGAAAGAAAGTGTACAACAGGATATTTACTCAATGACAAGTAAAGAAAGAGATGAGGCGGGAATTGAAAACCTTCCAAAGAATCTTTATGAAGCTGTTAAGGAAATGAAGAAATCTTCATTTGTTAAGGATGTTTTAGGAAAAGAAACATTTGATAAATATGTATATGCAAAAGAATCCGAATGGATGGAATACACATCTCAGGTTACAGATTGGGAAATTAACAAATATTTAGACAGAATTTAATATTATAGTTTAAACTTAAGTAGATTTTGTAACAGAAACCGGAGGAATGAACGTGGTTGGAATTATAGTAGCATTTCCAAAACCTGAGGACAGCCGGGCAATCAGAAGTTTGTTATCCCGAAATGGGTTTAATGTAGTGGCCAATTGTACTACGGGGGCCAGTGCAATAAACAGAGCTGACGATATTGGTGAAGGCATTATTATAACAGGATATAAACTGCCTGATATGTTATACAGTGATATTGTAGACAATGTAGGAAGCAGTTTTGAAGTGATATTACTTGCATCAAAAAACAGACTGATGGAAGATAATACCGGGGTGGCAACTCTTGAGATGCCATTAAAGGTTAGAGATTTGATTAATTCCGTTGAAATGATGGAAAATCAGATTTTGTCAAAAAGACATAAGACAAAGCGCAAACCGGGTACTAGGAGCCCGGAAGACCAGGCGATAATTAATCAGGCAAAAGAGGCATTAATGACGGTACAGAATCTGACTGAAGAACAGGCGCACAGATATTTGCAAAAGAACGCTATGGATAGCGGTTGCACAATGGTTGAAGTGGCAAAGATGGTTTCAGTTATGTTGTATCGCGATTAGCATATATAAATGAACATTAGGAGGATTGAAAAAATGTTTAAAATTAATGAAAATTACTTGAAACTTAGGGGAAGTTATCTTTTCTCAACAATTGCAAAAAAAGTTGCAGCTTACCAGGAAGCACATCCTGATAAAGAATTAATCAGATTAGGAATTGGAGATGTTACATTGCCATTAGCACCGGCAGTAATTGACAGCCTTCATAAAGCAGTAGATGAAATGGCATCTGCAGAAACATTCCATGGATATGCACCTGATTTAGGATATGAATTTTTGAGAAAAGCAATTGCCGACAATGATTACAAGGCAAGAGGTGTTGAGATTGCACTTGATGAAATATTTGTAAGTGATGGTGCTAAATCAGATTCAGGTAACATTGGAGAGATTTTCTCACAGGATAATAAGATTGCAGTATGTGATCCTGTATACCCTGTATATGTAGACACAAATGTAATGGCAGGAAGAACAGGAACTTTTCTTGAAGATGAAGAAAAATGGAGTGATGTAATTTATATGCCATGCACAGCAGAAAATAATTTTGTACCTGAACTTCCAAAAGAAGCACCAGACATCATTTATCTTTGCTATCCAAATAACCCAACAGGTTCTACAATTACAAGATCACAGTTACAGGAATGGGTTGATTATGCAAATAAGGTTAAGGCAGTTATTATTTATGATGCAGCATATGAAGCTTATATTTCAGAAGAAGATGTTCCGCATACAATCTATGAATGTGAAGGTGCTAAAACATGTGCCATTGAATTAAGAAGCTTTTCAAAGAATGCAGGATTCACAGGAACAAGACTTGGATTTACAGTAATTCCTAAAGAATTAAAGCAGGGCGATGTAATGTTAAACAGCCTTTGGGCAAGAAGACACGGAACAAAGTTTAACGGAGCTCCATACATTATCCAGAGAGCCGGCGAAGCAGTTTACTCAGAAGCAGGAAAGAAGCAGACAGCTGAGCAGGTAGCTTATTACATGAACAATGCAAAGACAATTCGTGAAGGACTTACAGAAGCAGGATATAAAGTATCAGGTGGTGTTAATGCACCTTATGTATGGTTACAGGTACCTGAAGGAATGACATCATGGGAATTCTTTGACTACTTATTAGAAAATGCAAATGTAGTAGGAACACCTGGTTCAGGATTTGGACCAAGTGGTGAAGGATATTTCAGACTTACAGGCTTTGGAACATATGAGAATACAGTTAAGGCTATTGAAAGAATTAAGGCTTTGAATAAATAGAGGATGTATAGTAAGGTTGAAAGTATAAAACTTTAGTAAGTACAACTATAGAATAATTGAAATAAAATTATGGACTATTAATTGATAAGTTTTCTTACAGTAGGCAGGCAAAATAGTATAGCCTGAAACTTAAAAATATTATTAATTGATAGTCCTTTTATTGTTGCTTTTGTGAAAAAAGTAGTGAAAATAACCAAAAATACAAAAAAAGGTTGATTTTATAAAAAGAAAATTTGTATAATGTATTTAATATAGATACGTGATAAATAGTTAGTTTATTTATTTTTGTATGGAGGGTTAAACAATGGAGAGGTTTTTAGAAAATCGTAAAGGTAAAGACGAAGAAGGATCAGTTGTAATAATTGTTGCAGTTCTTATGGTTGTATTTCTTGGAATGGCAGCATTAGTTGTTGATTTAGGCGCGGATTATGTGTATAAGGCAAAGATGCAGACAGCGTGTGATACTGCATCAAGAGCAGCAGCTTCAGCCTTGCCGGATACTACGAAAGCTACGGAACTTGCTAAGTATTACATGAAGGAAAATGGGTTCACGGACACAAGAAATGTGCAGGTGGAATTTAAAGATTCTAATTCAAAAGTGCAGGTATATCTTAAAGAGGAAAGAAAGACAACGTTTGCAAGAGCCCTTGGTATTAAGAGTAATAAGATAAGTACGTTTGCAGTTGCAGGAAAGAATGGAATATCACAACCAAAGGGATTTAAGTATGCTATTTTTTATGGAAGTGAATCAGGAGCATTGAATTTAGGTGGTACTTATGACATAGTAGGTTCTGTTCATTCAAATGGGGCAATTGATACAAACCCTGGTTCAGGCAAGGTTGATGCACTTGAATGTAACAAAGGAACTGGTAGTTCATGGTTTGGAAATATAAAAATATCAAGAATAAATGCAAATGGGGTTACAGAATACGGTACAATTTCTTATGATGGGAGTACAAATCCTGCAACTAGATATGTAACATTTAATTCAAATGGTAAAACAGAAAAGTATAAATTAGATGAATTCGTAAAGGAAAATGCACCTGTTGAGGAGATGCCTACATATTTAGGAGATAACATTGATAAGTTGATTTATAAGCCTTATATTCCAAATAATTGTGATATAGTGGCAACTACAGCAGATGAATTGTCAAGAAATATGGGTACTGATAAAAGTATTTTGTTTAAACCAACAAGCGGTAGTGTATATTTGCATGTCCCGATGAATATTAGTAGAACATTGAAAATTGATACGAGATCTGTGCCAGTAGAAGTGTCAGGAGAAGGGTCAAGAGAAGTGTCAGGAAAATTAAAACTTCAGGATGACCAGGAAGGCAGTGTTATTAACGGAGATATAATAATAAGCGGTAATCCTAATGTTAGTACAGAACTATATTTTGGAAAGAAAACAATAATAAATGGAGACATATATTGTGATGGTAACTTTAAAATAGGTGGATATTTTGAGGTTAATGGCAATATTTATTGTGAAAAAACCTTAACTATGGCAGATGAAGCTGGCCCTACAATCAAGGGCAAATTTGTTTTTGGTGAAAAGGTAGTTATAAATAATGATATGAAAATTGATGGTGCTATAGTTTCTAATGGAGATATTGATATTTCGGGTGGAAAAGTGAGTGTAGGAAGTGGAGATGATGATAGTCTTACATTGTATTCACGACGTGGAAATATTAATCCAGGTCAGGCAAACGGAGATTATCATGGACTAATGTTTGCTCCGAAAGGTAATATTGAGTTATGTGCTAATATGAAGGTTTATGGAAGTATAATAGCTAATACATTTTCCGGTACTCAATCAACAATGGTAATCAGACCGTTAGATAGAGAAGTGGATTATGAAACTAATTCTAAAAATGGTTCAGCAGGAGGAACAATTAGATTGTTGAAATAGACAACTAATTCTAAAAAATAATTTAAGTGTGATTGATATCTTAATTATTTTTCTATAAACAAAAAACACTTTGGCAAAATGACTTGTCAAAGTGTTATTTTTTTAGTAGAGTGATATTGGTATTTGTTAAGGGGATATTATACAAGGAGAAAGTGTATTAGTATGTAGGTATAGTATGAGTAAAAAACAAAATATAATGAGGGAGGAACATATGGTAAAAGTAAAGAGAAAAAGACATTTAGTTTCAAAATTAATAGCAGTAGGTTTAACCCTTTCGTTGATGACGCAATCGATGGAAGGGTTTTTGTTTGTTACGAATGCTAATGAATTAACTGAAACAGAAGTTGAAACAAATGCGAATATTATTAGCAGTGTTAACAAAAGTGATAAGCTAGAAGAAGCAATTGATAGCAAAGAAGAAGAGGAAAATCAAAAAGAAGAAAAGGTATTAAATCAATTTAAAAATGAGAATATAAATGAAAGTATATCACTTGACGTAGAAGATTATTCTTCTGAGTATATAAAAATAGTTTGGGAGAATCATGACGAAAGTAATATATTATCATACAATGTATACAGAAATGGGAAATTTATTAAAAATGTAATAGGTAAAGATTATGTAGATAAAAATATAGAAGCTAGTGATGATTTAAAAGATAGTTACATTTATGAAGTTAGAAGTGTAAATGATGAGGGAGTAGAAATATCAAAAAGTGATAAAAAAGAAGTATATGCAGTTGATGATTTGACATTAACAGGTTATACACAATTAAATTGCGATTTGATTGTAAAAAATTTAAATATAACGGATAGGAGCTCAATCTATTTAAATGGATATACACTAAAAACTACAGAAAATACATATATGGAAGATGGATACTTAAATCTGGAAGGTGGAAGTCTGATAGTGGGTAAAGATTTAAATATGAACAAATCACACATCGTTTGTAACAAAGGCAGACTGGATGTAGGTGGATGTTTAGTAATGAATAATAATTCGTATTTGACAATATATAACGAAGAAGGAGAAGCATACATAGGTGGGGATGTGGAGATGAATGAAAGCCGAATTATTATTACTTCTACAGGTATATTAGATATAAAAGGAAATCTGAATGTTAAGTATCAAAAAGATAGCATATTAGATATTTTGGTAGTTGATGATGGTGTTATAATTTTTAGTGGTGAGGAACAGCAAAAAATTAACTTAAGTGATAAAAGTTATTTGGAAAATGTAGAATTTAGAAATACAAGTGAAGAAGGAATAGTACTTGAAGAACCGTTAAATGCGTTGAATGTTAAAAGAAATGACACAAGAATAACATATGGACTAGCTAATGAAAAATATGGTTGGACATTAGAAGAAGATACTGTTTACGAGGGAGATTTATATTTAGTTAGTGATGAACTTAATCTTAATGGACATAAGTTAGAAGTTACAGGAAGTATTATCCAATTAGGCGGAGAAATAAACATAAATGAGGGAAAATTAACCGTTAATGAAGATTACTGCATTGCCGGGAGAAAAATGGTTAATGGAGAATACGTTTATTCTAAATCAAATGGAAAACTTATTATGAATAAAGAAAAGGATGAAATTCATGTAAATGGAAATTTTGTATCTGCATCAGTGGCTACTTATAATACATATGCGACAGAAGGAAAGGTGTATATAGGTGGAGATTATATTCAAAAAAGAGATGTTGCAAGATACGGATTTGGATTTATAGAGAATTGTCAGGTGTTTTTTACTGGAAATATTGAACATCAAGTAGAGCAGATAATAATGGCGGAAAATATTATTATTGAAAAAAATGCAAGTGTAAATTTCGAGGATGGAACAACAAGTATAAAGAACCTGACAATAGAAGAAGATGCAAAGGTAAATATAAAAGGTAATGGAATTAAAGTCTTAAATAAGATTATTAATAAAAGTAATTATGTAAATGGAACAATAGAAATAGATAATAATACGGAAGTAGAAGGGAACTATTATAATGGAAACATATGCTATGCAGGAAATGGTAAATATAAAAGAAAGTTAAAAGTTGAGGGTACGCTTTATTTAAATGGAAATCTGGTAAAAGAAGATATAAATAACTTTATATATGATTCCTTAAATATATGTGGGGGAGAATTTTCATTAGCTGATGAGAATTTAGAAATAAATAAAGACCTAACTGTATCAGGTGGAAAATTTGTAATAGGGGCAAGTAAAGTAACGGTAGGAAATAATTTGATGGTTACAAATACCGGAGCAGTTGATATGTCTAAAAATGATGGAAATGTAGAAGTCTATGGAAATGTACTTTGGGATTCAAATAACATATCAAACCTTAAAGCAGGGTGCATGAAAATATATGGAGACTTTATTCAAAATAATGAAGAAAATCCTGGTTTAAAGTGCTCAGGAAATCACAAGATTGTGCTATGTGGAGAAAGAAAGCAAAAGTTATCTATATACAATGAGGATGTACAAATTAATATATTGGAAATAACAAATTCTAGTGAAGAAGGAATTTTATGTGATAATGAATTAAGAGCTAATTCATTAGTTGGCAATACCGATAAAATAAGATGCGAAGAAAATGGTAGAGTTGGATGGACTCTGCAAAATGATGAGGAAATTGACAAAGATATTACATTAGTATTTGGAAAACTGGATCTTAATGGACATACTCTTCGTATTAAAGGAAATCTTATCCAAAACGGTGGAGATATTGAGATTAATGGTGGTAAATTAATAATAGATGGTAACTATTCTATAAGTAAAATAAAAGTGAAAGATGATATATATGAGTATGGAAAATCTACAGGTACATTGAAAATGAAAAAAACGCAAGACTATGTTTTAGTTAAAGGTGATTTTATAAGCGCATCAGGTAAATTTGATGAAAATGATATAACTGATGGAAATTTAGAAATAAAAGGTGATATATATGTTAAAAAGATAGGAAATAAAACTGGATTTATGTGTACTAAAAATAATACAGTTATTTTAAGTGGAGATAAGCAACAGTATATAACATTTGAAGAATCAACTAAAAATAAAGCTCGCATTTCAGGAATAGAAATAAAAAATACAAGTGAGCAGGGAATTGTAGTTGATAAGCCATTAACAATTACAGGAAATATAATTACAAATAATTGTAATATAGATGGAACTATAAATGTTACTAAGAATACTATATTTGAAGAAAAATCTTTTAATGGAAATATTATAATATTGGAAAATTATACATTTTCAAAACTTGAGTCAGTAAAAGGAAAAGTAACTATAAAAGCAGGAGTCAATTTGTCATCTGATTTGGAAGTAAATGATTTAGATATTGATGGGGGAAATATATATTTAAATGGCTATAATTTGAGCGTGAAAAGTGATTTAAAACTTAATGGAGGAAGTGTATATATAAAAAGAGGAAAAATAAATATAGATGGGAATTTAAGTGTTAGTGGGGAGTCTGATATTTTAATGCAATATGATGAAGATTATATTTGTGTAAATAAAGATGTTATATGGGCTCAGAATAATAAAATTAATTTTTCTATTGGCACATTAGAAATAAAAGGAAATATATATGATAATACAGGAAAAATAAATGCAACGGATGAACATAAATTAATTTTAAGTGGTACGAGTAAACAAGAAATAGAATTTATTGAGTGTGGTAGCATATATAATGTTGTGGAAATAGAAAACACAAGTGAAGAAGGAGTATTCTGTGAAAAAGGAATTCCGTGTCAAAAATTAGAAACACATAACAATAAATATATAACAGGAGATGGCATATTAAATGGATATACTTTAAATAGTGATGTATTAATTGATGGAAGTGTAGAATTTTCTGCAGGGACATTAAACTTAAATGGGCATACATTAACTGTTAATGGAGACTTAATACATAAAGCAGGTGAAATATATGTAAATAATGGAAAATTAGTAATAAATGGTGATTATAGAATTCAGATTCCAAAAACAGATGGTACATTTATGGGAAGTTATGGAAAATTGATAATGAAACAAACAAAAGATGAAGTGCATGTAAAGGGCAATATCTACTATGGAGCATATGAAGATGCAGAAGATAATCTTATAAATGGTAGATTGTCTGTAGAAGGAAATGTTTATCAGTTGACGTACGAAAGTGATACAAACTTTACATCGAGTGATGCTTTTTGCCTTGTATTAAATGGAAAAAAGCAACAGGTTATTTTTGAAAGTGATAATGCAAAAATAGCTAATTTAGACATATGTTGTGATGAAACAGAAATAGAAAAACCAATATATGTAACCGGATTGGTAAGTGACAACAAAAATAAAGTCAACGGGTTTGTAAAGATAGATCAGACAACACAATTTGTAAATGGTACATTTACAGGAAATATATTAATTGAAGATGAAAAAAGTTGTTCGTTAGATAAAACTATTAATGTAGAGGGATGTATGAAAATAGATGGGGATGTTCAGCTTGAAAATGACATTACTGTTGGAGAATTAATAGTAAATGAATCTTTGTCATTAAACGAAAACAAAATAATTGTAAAAAATAATGCATACATTAATGGCTATTTTTACATTGAAAAAGGACAGGCATATCTGGAAAAAAAGTTAACAATTAATCCTAAAGGATATTTGTCTATGGCAGAACCTGAAGGTATGATTAATGCTAAAAATATTGAGTGGAAGTGGAAATCACGTGGTTATTTAGATAAAGGAATTATTAATATATCCGGAAATTTATCTGTAGGAAAAAACAATGAAAATATATTCTATGACTTTATAAATAAAAATACAAAAGTTTGTCTTACAGGAAACGGGAAGCAGATTATTGATTTTAAGGATGACAATAGTGCATTAGACAATATTGAGATAAAGAATTCAAGTGAAGAAGGAGTATATTTTAAAAATAATAGAATTAATGCATCGAATGTTATTACTAATGGTAATAAGATAACATTGGATAGTAAATGCTTATCAGGATGGAAATTGGATTCAGATGTTATTATGGATGACGATGTGTATTTTGTTGCTGATGAAATGGACTTAAATGGACACAAACTAACAATAAATGGAGATTTAAATATTGGTTCAGGTAAAATCAATATTAATAAAGGACAATTAATTGTTAATGGAAATCTGAGATATAGTACAGTTAAAGAATTAGACGGACAAAACGAATATGGAAAAAGTTATGGAAGTATAGAAACAAAAAATGATGAAGATTATGTTTTTGTACAAAAGAATTTTGTGATAAATAGAGGTTTAAGCGTTAGTGAAATAGAAGAAAATGGATCTTTCGAGATTGAAGGAAATATTGTAAACGAGGGAAAAGAACGATGTAAAATAAATGGAAAAACAATACTATCTGGAGAAAAAGAACAAAGTATAAAAGATGTAAATAATAGTATGATAACCTTTGAAAATTTAATAATTAAAAATACAAGTGAAGAAGGCGTAAAATGTTCAGAACCAATATTTATATCGGAAACATTGACAGATGAAGATAATAAATTGATTTTGGAAAAAACTTTGACGGTAAAAACACTTAATGTATTACAAAGTAAAGAATATAAAGGAAATCTTATACTATCTTCAAATGAGCCACTTAATAAAGATTTGAGTATAGATGGAGACTTAACAGTAAATGCAGGTTTAGATTTAAATAAACATAATTTGGAGGCTAAAGACATTATAGTTTCATCTGGTGATTATATATATGTTAACGGAGGAAGATTAGATGTTGAAAAAGATTTGAAATTAGATGGAAGTTATTCTTATTTGAAAATGGATAATGGTAATGATTATGTTTGTGTAAGTGGAAGCCTTATTGTAAACTCATCTCAGATTAACTCATATGGAGATGACATTAAATTAAAAGCAGGAATATTAGAAATTAAGGGTGATTTTATTCAAAGTGGGAAACAAAACATCTTTAAGGCAGAAGGAACTCATACAACCATACTAAGTGGAAATGAACTGGAAAATGGAAAAAGAAAAGTACAAAATATAAGTTTTGAAAATCTAAATAATTGTTATTTTAACAAAGTTATATTAACAAAAGATTTGAAAACAGGATATGTTTTTAATGCAGATATAAGTAAAATATGTAAAGAATACGATGTGAAAACACAAAAAGCTATGGAACTTGAAAAAGTAGATAAGCCTCAGGTGATGGGGGTTACATCTACAACTGCTGAACTTAAGTGGGAAGCTGCGAAGGAAGATAGTGTAATTGGATATATAATATATCGAAATGGCAGTAAATATGATATATCAGGTACTAATTCATATTATGATATCAATATGGAACCGGATAGTGACTATGTTTATTCTGTGAGTTCAATGGATTCGTACAGGAATACATCAGAACTTTCTGATGAAGTAATGGTTCATACTGATTTAGATACGGAATCACCGACTAAACCGATACTAACGGTAGACACGAAGACAGGTTCTTCAGTAACTTTGAAATGGCAGGAATCCATTGATAATTATAGAATTTCAGGATATGAACTCTATAGAGATGGTGAATTGCTTAAATGTATTGATAATGGGAACAACTATTATAAAGATTCGGGACTTGCAAATAATATACAGCATAAATATAAGATTAGGGCATTTGATAAGGCAGGAAATTATTCTAAATTTAGTGATGAGATAACTGCTTATGCTGAAAATCCGACAATATATAGAATGACTCCGGAAGAAAATATAATTGGTGGAAATAAAGTTAAATTATTAGTAGAGTATAAAAATATTGGTAACAGTAAAGGGAACAAAGTTCAGTTTGAATATCTTATTGATGAAACTAATAATAAGTGGAAAAAAGTGAACGAATATCTATTAGGACAAAATAATTATGGAAATATAAGTTCGTATTTATATTCAAGTATAGAGTGGGATATTTCCAAATTAAATATGGAAAATGTAACTATAAGATGTACAGTATATGACGATGATGATAATTATACTTCGTTAGTAAAAACATATGAAGTTGATAGAGAAGCACCACTTGCACCTGAAGAATTATCTGAAATTTCTAATAATGGGACAACACAGCTTACATGGATTTCTTCTAGTAGTGAAGATTGTAAGGGCTATAAGATTTATAGAAGAAGTCGGGAAAGCGAGTATAAACTTATTGAAGAAATAACTGGAAAAGAAAACATTTCATTTGTAGATACTAATGTTGTGCAAGATAAAACTTATTGGTATAAAATTTCTGCAATAGATTATTTTAATCAGGAGAGTGAAACAACAGAAGAAGTAAAAGTTATTGTAGAAAAGGACAGAGAAGCTCCTAAAGTTATAAAAATAAATGTTAATAATAAAAAAGTAAATGGAAATGCCGAAGTTGTAGTTGAAGCAGTAGATAATATAGCGGTTGATACTATAACACTACAATATCAGGAACCATATACAAAAAAGAAAATTACTATTGGAACTCAGGCAGCTAAAGATGGAAAGGCAACATTTAATTTTGATACGAAAAAATTGCAGGATGGAATGGTTCTTTTAGGTGCTATTGCTACAGATGTTAATGGTAATAAGTCAGTTGTTGATTATGAAGATGATATGTCCACGGCTGTTGCAACGGTATTAATCGATAATACGGGAATAAGTAAGCCGAATATATCAGATGTCATTGGATATGAAGATAGTGTTTTGATAAAATGGGAAGAATGTTCTGATGATGATTTAGGATATTATGTTATTGAACAGATAATAGACGGAGAGTATGTCAGAATTTCAAAAACAACAAACAAGACAGGTATATTAATTGACAATTTGGAAAGTAATACAATTTATACTTTTAGGATAGTTGGTTATGACAATATTGGAAACAGAGGAGTTGCTTCTGAAGATGTGCTAATTAGTACTTCATCAGATAATACACCACCGGTTATTTCAAAAGTTGAATCAGATAGGCTGTATTACAATAATTTGATTAAAGTAAACATTTCTGCATTAGATAATAGTGAAATTGATAGAATTGAAGTGTCATATTCTTACGATAAAAAAGAATGGAATAATTTATCGGAAATTAAGAAACAAATCGTAGGAAAAGAATGTAATTTATCATATAACATTGATTCAAGTGCATTTGCAGAAGGAAAAGTATTCATAAAATTTGTCGCAGTAGATAAAGAAAGCAATTTCAGTGATGAAATAATTAAAGAATATGTTATAGATCATAAGCAACCAAATAAAATTAATAGTTTAGTTTCACAAGGAAAAGAAGGACTAATTTTACTTAATTGGGAAAAGACAGATGATGACATATTAAGATATGATGTTTACAGAACAGTATATGGAAGAAATGCATATTCCAAAATTGGTTCATGTGAAGGAGAAACTTTTGAAGATAAGACTTGTAAATATGGAACAACTTATAGTTATAAAATTAAGGCTATTGATAATGCTGAAAATGAAAGTGATTATTCAAATGAAACAATTGTAAAGAGAATTAGTGATACTCAGGCACCTGTTGTATATGGAATATTGCCGGCAAATGGAAAAAGAATTTCAGGCAATGTTACTTTAAAGGCTATGGCGGAAGATAATATTAAACTTAAAAAGGTTACTTTTTCTTATAAAGCTGTAGATAGTAGAGAGGATATTTGGACAGAAATAGGAACAGTAAGTAATGGATTTGATGCAGATTATCCTAAAGTGACATTTGGTGTAGAAAATTTAGCAAACAAAGAATATTTTGTAAAAGTCGTTGCTACAGATACTGAGGGAAATAATAGTGATGCATATATTACAAAGTATGTGATAGATAATAAAGCGCCGGAAAAAGTAAGCATTAATGCAAAAGCGATAGGGTACGGAGCGCAATTAACATGGGATAAATGCAAATCGGATGATTTTGCAGAGTATGAATTATACAGATTAAGTCCTGAAAGTGATAAATTTGAATTGATATTAAGTACTAAAGACCTGACGTATGTGGATACAAAATTAGAAGCAGAGAAGGAATATCAATATAAAATTTATACAATAGATGAAGCAGGAAACAGATGTGAAAGTGAAATTGTAAGTGTTTCACCTACTAATGAGGATAATGAAAATCCTATTGCTAAAGTAAGAGATAATTTTTCGGTAAGAGAAGGTGCAGAGGTTATATTAGATGCCGGCAGTTCCAGCGATAACGTGAAAATACAAAAGTACGAATGGGACTTGGGAAATGGAGATAAAAAATCTGGAAAGAAAATAAAATATACATACACGGAAAAAGGTACATACAATGGTAAACTTTTAGTTACAGATACAAGTGGAAATACTGCAACTAAAAAATTTACAGTTAAGGTACGAAGTAGAAATTGTTCAAACGTAAAGCTTGTTGTTACCGGAACAAATGCAGGCAACAAAATGCTGCTGAGTAATGCATATGTATGTATTGATGGAGAACAGGTATCGGATGAATTGTATGAAACAGATGAACTGGGAAATGTAGAAATAGTATTAAAGCCGGGAGCATATCAGGCATCAGTTTATAAACAAGGATATGTAGCACAAAAAGTTTCATTTGCCGTAGATGCAGGTGATGATAAGGAGATAAACATAAATCTTCAAAAAGGTGGGTTAGTATCATGCTCATTAACACAACGTAGACTTACGTTGGATGAAATTAATGCTTTAGGTGTTGATATAAAGGATGAAAGTAATTGGTATATATATGAAATCGAGTACAATAAAACAAAAAAAGAAAAAATTAATGTAGATAAAAATGGCAATTTTTCATGTAGTGAGGGATCGGGAAAGGTAGTAAAGTATAATGATGAAGAGTTTATTATAATAACTAATGTAAAACGATATCTTAAAAAGATGTATGAAGTTAATCTTACAGTTACAAATACAACAGATTCAACTAATGAATTTGTAATTGAAAATAGTAGTGCTACATTAAATTTACCGAAAGGCTTATCTTTTGTTGAAACAATTAAAGAAAATAATAATGCAGTTGAAATTGGCAATTTATCAGGACAACAGACAAAGACGGCATCGTGGTATATAAAAGCTGATGAGCCAAATACATATCAAATTGATGCAGTGTTTAATGGAATGTTAATGCCATTTAATGTCCCTATTAGTGAAAAGATAAAGGGAGAACCATTTACTGTATCAGGAGATGAAGAAAATACATTCACTGATGATGGTTTTATAACCGGCGAGGCAAAAGAATATAGTGTATTTGTTAAGGATGCACAACAGAATAGTTATATAGAGGGTGCCAGAGTGAAACTTATTGCATCAGATGGGAAAAAATGTGATTCTTTAACTAGTAGTGAAGGAGTTGCAAAACTTCAAATTAATAAGGATGACAAAAGAGTATTTAAATTACAGATAGATTGTAATGGAAAAGAAGAGACTTATGTAGATTATAATTATTCTCCAGACTGTATAAACTATTCAGATTGCATAGAAGTAAACGGAAAAGGAAAGATACCTAATAAAGAGCATAAAATAAAAATGTCATCTGCTAATATTAATGGACATAATATTTATGGTGACAAGTTATATGAGATTAATAGATTAAAGAACGAATCACATATGTTTGAATTTAGTTTTGAACAGGAAATTAAAAGTTACCAATTATTATCCGGTAAGAATGTATTGATTAGTTCGGATAATCAAGGAGACAAAGTTTCATTTTCTTTGAATGGAAGAGATTTTGAATCTAATTCAGAGCTTAAACTTAAAATCAGTGGAATGGTAGACGGGGAAAAAGTTACTGAAACATATAGTTTCAAGGGATATGTAGCAGTTGTTGATTTTATTTATAACAAAGTAATAATAAAAGGAATCGGAAAGGAAAAGGACGTTTTAAGAGAGACTAAGGGAATAAGTCAATATTTTGCAGATAAAGCGATTACAGTTAATATTGATGCAGATAAGGATATAGATATATCTAAATCTCAATTAGTACAAGATGGACAGGTAATTGCTGAATCTCAAAATAGAACGGTAACTTGTTTTGTAAAAGAGTTAAAATGTAATCAGAACGTTTATTTAGTTACTTACGATAAACAAAATAGGCTATTAGACAATAGACAATTGTATATTAAAGTTACAAAAAATCCTCTTAATGATAATTGGAATTTTGGTATGGGAGGTGGCAAATTAAAGTTTGTGATTCCGGATACAGATGGAATTCCTGATATATTAAAAGGAGCAAAAATAGAAATTAACGTTGATGATTTAGAAGATCTTCCTTTAACAGTTTATGCTTCGGAAGAAGAGATTGTGATGAAAGCATCATTTGTACTTTTTTCAAATGACAATGAGTTTATTAAAAATACATTTGATATTAAAGCACCATTAGAATTTATTTTAAAAGTAAATCCTGAAGAAAATATAACAACAGGACAGGTTAAGGTTGGGTTAGATGTTTCTGTAGATAAAGAAATGCAGATTTGTGAGGCACCACCGATTATATTAGGTATAGGTGGAAATGCCGGATGTGATGTAATAGGAGAACTTGTAGTACAATCAGGAGACTGTGTCTACAGTTTAGATATAAAACCGATAATGGGGTTGAGTGCTAAACTGGGTGCCGGAGTTAAGGATGTAGTATCAGGTGGGGTTTATGGTGATGCAAATCTTAATTTTATGATGAATGTTTCAAACAATGTCGGATTTGGACTTAAAAAGATAAGTGTTAAAGGGGATGCAGGAGTTTATGTTGAATTCTTAGATAAAGAATTTTCTAAAAGCTTTTTTGAAAAAGATAGAGAATATACACTTTATCAAAGTGATTCTAATAAGAAATTAAAATCATTTTTAAAACAAAACATAACGGATAATGCAATGACGGATAATTTTGGTATGAGTAATTATTCTTTGATTACAGATGAAAATAATTATAAAGCTGCCAATAGAGATTATTTGCAGAGTATAAGTGAATGGGATGAAAGTGAAAAGTCTGAAGTTAATAAGATTATTACTTTACAATCATCAGTGTATACAAACTCTAAACCAAGAGTAATATCGTGTAATGGTATAACTATGATGGTGTTTAATGAAGATGATGAAACAAGAACTGCTGAAAATAGAAGCAGACTTATGTACTCGATATTAAATTCAGAAACAAAATCATGGAGTAAGCCAATAGCAGTAAAAGATGATAAAACGGCAGATTATGGTTTTGATATATATGATGATGGAAAAGACATCTATATAGTATGGCAAAATGCAGATGATATTTTAAAAGAAGGTTACAGTTTGTCAGAAACAGCAAAACATTTAGGAATCAGCATGGCAAAATATGATTGTAAAGAAGGAAAAATGATATTTCTGGAAAATGTAGCAGATACTCTAAATGATGAACAATGTCAGATGGAACCACATATCGTAAGTAATGATGGTCATATATATGTATGTTGGTATGAAAATAGTAACAATAATGTATTTGGAACATCAGGTATTAATACAATATATTATAAAGAAATAATAGAAGGTTCAGAAATTGTTAAAGTTGAGGAAACAACAAAAACAATAAAATCGTTAGACATTGGGCTATTAGAAGACAAAGTATGTGTGTCATATTCAATTGGAGAATTAGAAAATAAAGGAGGAGAAATAAAAGTTTTAGACATTACCGGTGATGAAATAAAGCAAATTACATCAGAAAATCAATTAGGAACTAATGTTATATTTATTAATGTAAATGGAAAAAATATTCTAAGCTGGTGGGAAAATAATAATATAAAATATATCAATTCATTGTCAGATAATGCAAAAAACATACTTAATAATAAAATTAGTGTAAATGATTATGAATTTGTAAGTGATGGGAATAAAAGCAGTATTATTTATACAAATGTAAAAGACAATAAAGCTCAAGCTTATATTATTAATTATGATAACATAATTGGTAAATGGGGAAATGTTGTTGAACTTACAAATCAGGATAAATATATTGAAAATATTTCCGGTACATATTCAGATGGACACTTGATTACGGCATTTAATCAAACTGACGCAACAATAGAGAATGGTAAAGTAAGTTTGAAAAAAGATATTTGTTATATGAATATTGAACCGAAATCAAAATTAACAATAGATAACGTAAGTTATGAACAGGATATAGTTCCGGGTGAAGATTTAGAGTTATCTGTTAATGTTAGAAATGCAGGTTTAGAAGCTGTAGATGATATACGCTTAGAAGTTAAAGATTGCTTTGGAAAACAATGTGGTATGGGTGAATACAGCACATTATTGTTGTCAGGAGAGAAAGAACAATATAATGTCAAATTTAAAATGCCATATATATTTAAAGCTGGCGAGTACACAATTAATGTTTACAATGGTGAGCAGCTGTGTGGAAGCTATACTAAAAAGATAGGATATACAGATTTAAGTGTTTCAAGACGTATATTTAACCAAAATGGAAGTTATACAATTCAAGCAGATGTTGTAAATTATGGATTAGAAAAATCTTCCGGAAAAGTTGTATTTTATAATTACTATGATGAGAGTAAAATATACTATACAGAAGAATTTGAGGAGTTGTCATATGAGGAAGAAACTTCAATAGTATATAATGTTCCGGATAACCTTATATCAGATGATAAAGACTGTATTATCGGCATCAAAGTAGTTTCTGATAAAGAGCAAATAAATACATTAAATGATGTTACGACTGCAACTTTGAGTGAGGTAAAGGAGAAGAAACTATGTGTTGTTAGATTTGAAGATACAGCAACTAAAATGAGTGAGTATAGATATACTGATTCAGATGGAAAAATAGATGAATTTCCTAAAGCTTTATCAAGAGACGGATACATATTTGCAGGTTGGTATAATGACAATGAAAAAGTGAGTAAGGATACTGTCTTTACAGAAAATACCGTAATTGTTGCTAAATGGGAAAAAATAAATTCAGATAGTGGCAATAAGGATTCAGAAAATGTATCAAAAGGTAATGAAGTAGGTACAAATACAACTGATGCGTCTGGAGATAATAAACAATATAATAGTGAGTTTGTGGATAATAATATAGAAAATATTATTCCGACAAAAAATGAATTATACTTAATAAAAGGAATTACTTATGAATTAGTTGGTTCTCATAAAAAGAGCGTGGCTAAGGTAGTAGGTGTTAAATCAAAATCTTTAAGGAATGTTAACATACCAGATGTGATAAACATAGGAGGATGTAAATATAAGGTTGTTGAGATAGGAAATAAGGCATTTGCAAATTGCAAAAATTTAAGAAAAGTAACAATCGGGAAAAATGTCAAAAAGATAGGAAACAGAGCATTTTTTAAATGTACTAAGTTAAAGAAAATTGTTATAAAGAGTAAAAAAATAAAAAGTGTAAAATCTAATTCTTTTAGAAAGACATCAAGGAGTCTGATTGTATTTGTTCCGAAAAAGAATTATGCAACTTACAAAAAAATACTAAAAAAAATTAATGTCAAATTTAAATAGACTTATATAACATCTAATAAATAACGGCTTAACATCAAGTGACGATGTTAAGCCGTATTAATTATCATCGAAAACCTGAACTTAGAAAAAATTACACCATTCATATTTAAACTCTTGTAACCTGTTCTTCTAATTCTTTTAATTCGTCAATTGATAATGTGGGAACATATGTAGCAATTTCATCAAGGGACATTTTGCCGATTTTTATCATCCGTTCTGCAGTTTCTTTCGCAGTTGCCTTAGCAGTTTCTTTTGCAACTTCATTTCTCATATCTTCTAATATTTGTGACATAGATGCAACACCTTCTTTCTCTTCTTTGAAATATCTTGCTTTTTTTGCTAATTCTTTATAATTCATATCGTTAGGATTTGTACATGAAAAATCATGCATGAGTCTTCCAATCGCATCATTTCCCTGATATGCTCCATTAACATATATTATATATCGTAGAGCCTGTAGGCGTTCTAAATCTTTATTGTTTTGTAGTTGTTCACTTATGCTCAATCTTTTATTACCTTTCATTATAATTGTTCTTTTGTTCATTGACAACTATATAAAAATCTAAATTATGCAGAAATAATACTTTATTACGTAGATAATTTGATTTATACCATAGTTTTCACTGGTTGTACACATACTGTATGTGTACAATTAATTATACGTCACAATTTATCAAAATGTCAATAACAACAATATGTTGCGTATTACTAGCCGGAATAATATTAAATATTAGCAGAGAAAAATAAGATTTTACATAAAAAGGTATTGCATTTAGTCGATGCAATACCCTTAAAATATTATTACTATTCAGTTTTATATTTCGTATAGTAGTCTGACCTTTAATGCAAAGATTACATTATAATTCACTATACCCATATCCATTAACGATGGCTTCAATTTTCTCATTTGCCTTGCACATAGGGCAATCATTGTGAGAGTAAATGTTGTATCCCGGAATATCATCTGCCTTAAACAGAGAATCGATGTGGTAACCGTCAACGTTATCAACGGCACTGAATATAGCAGATATACCCTGAAGAATTCCACCATAGTAGGAAACACATTCAATACAATTCTTTACAGTAGTTCCGGTACTTGCAGAAGCAAGCAATAAAAGAACATTTCTATTCTTAATTTCATGCTTAAGATTATCCCTAAATATCATAAGGCCGTTAGAATCATATTCAGGTGAAATAACATAAATTGTCTTGTGTGCATTCATAGATAATACTCCGGCCTTAGTAAGTTCGCTTGCTAAGAAAGCTCCAATGACCTCGCATCCGTCCATACATACGATTGTGTCAATAGGTTTCCCCATAACGTTGTAGTAATCCTTCATTGCGACTGCAATCTGCTCAGCTTCACGTTGTCTTGTTTTCATTGTAGTCATATCAAGATAATGACTAACGTGTGAATGAGTAGTAGCAAAATGTCCCTTTATAACTTTAAGGGCAATGTTAGGATTTTTTGAAGCATAATATTTTACAATTCTTCCCTCGTCCATAATGTGTCTACCTCCTTGTAGTAACAGAGCATTATGCTCTTTATTATTTATAAAATCTGAGAAATTGTTTCTACTCAAATTTATTTGTCTCCGCTCAAAAATATACTAATATTATACATCACAAAGCTGACAAATGAAATAATTAAGTGTAATTTAAAGGTTAAAAATCGTTATTAATTTAGTGGAAATCTTTAATGGAAGAATGATAAAACCTGCATTATGAATAAAAATGAAGAAATTCGTGAAACTATTTGCAAGTAATACGGTGATTATGCTATATTGAAGAGTAGATGTTTATGGTTTAATGGGGTAAGTCTGTATATTTAATATAAAAGTTAATTTATTTGAATAAAACAGATTGTTCATTATAATAACCATAACTTAAAGGAATGCTAGAGGAGGAAGATATGGCAAATATAATTTCAGACGAGACAATAGAGTATGTTGGAATTTTAGCAAAGCTTGAACTTTCAGATGATGAGAAAGAAAAAGCAAAGAGTGATATGGGCAGAATGCTTGATTATATTGATATGTTAAATCAGTTAGATACAAGTAATGTTGAGCCGATGAGCCACATATTCCCTGTAAACAATGTATTTAGAGAAGACGTTGTTGTAAACGGTGATGACAGAGAAAATATTCTTGCAAATGCACCGGAGGAAAGAGGCGGAGCATTTGTTGTTCCAAAGACAGTAGAATAATTTACTTACAGCAAATGAAAGGATATAGTGTTATGAATTTAATGAGTTTAACAGCCGTTGAACTTGGGAAAAAGATTAAAAGCGGCGAGGTTAAAGTTGTAGATGCGGTAAATGATGCATTTGCCCATATAGAAAAGCAGGACAAGACAATTAATAGTTTTGTTACTGTAACGAATAAAGAAGAGGCATTAAAGAAAGCTGAAGAAGTTCAGAAGTTAATTGACGAAGGAAAACTGACAGGACCATTAGCAGGCGTACCGGTGGCAATTAAGGATAATATGTGTACTAAAGGGATGCTTACAACTTGTAGTTCTAAGATTTTAGGAAACTTTGTTCCTACTTATACAGCTACAGCAGTTGAAAATCTTGAAAAAGCAGGAGCAGTTATAATTGGAAAGACTAACATGGATGAATTTGCTATGGGAAGTACTACAGAGACATCTGCATTTGGAGCAACAAAGAATCCTTGGAACACAGAACATGTACCGGGTGGTTCATCAGGTGGCTCATGTACAGCTGTTGCATCAGAAGAATGCTCATATGCTTTAGGTTCAGATACAGGTGGATCAATCAGACAGCCAAGTTCATTCTGTGGAGTAACAGGAATTAAACCAACATACGGAACAGTTTCACGTTATGGATTAATTGCATACGGTTCATCATTAGACCAGATTGGACCTGTTGCTAAGGATGTTACTGATGTAGCAACAATACTTGAAACAATTGCAAGTCATGATGAAAAAGATTCAACATCAGTTAAGAGAGATGACTACAATTTCACTGAAGCATTAGTTGATGATGTTAAAGGATTAAAGATTGGTATCCCTAAAGACTACTTTGGTGATGGATTAGATAAAGAAGTAAAAGATTCTATTTTAAATGCAGTAGAAGTTTTAAAGAGTAAAGGTGCAATCGTAGAAGAATTTGATTTAAGCCTTGTTGAATATGCAATTCCTGCATATTATGTAATTGCCAGCGCGGAAGCAAGTTCAAACCTTGAAAGATTTGACGGTGTAAAATACGGATATAGAACACAGGAATATGAAGGTCTTCATAACATGTATAAAAAGACACGTTCAGAAGGTTTTGGTGAAGAAGTTAAGCGTAGAATTATGCTTGGTTCATTCGTATTAAGCAGTGGATATTATGATGCGTACTATTTGAAAGCATTAAGAACAAAAGCGTTAATTAAAAAGGCATTTGACGAAGCATTTGCTAAATATGATGTTATCATCGCACCGGCTGCACCTACAACAGCTCCTAAGATTGGAAGCAGTCTTGCTGACCCAATTAAGATGTATCTTGGAGATATTTATACAATATCAGTTAACTTAGCAGGTCTTCCTGGAATTACAGTTCCTTGTGGAAAGGATTCTAACGGACTTCCGATAGGAATGCAGATTATTGGAGACTGCTTTAAGGAAAAGACAATCATAAGAGCAGCATACGCTTATGAACAGACAAGAGAATATGAGCATTGCCCATCAGTAGAAGCATAAGGAGTGAAGTAAATGAAACAGTACGAAACAGTCATTGGACTTGAAGTTCATGTAGAATTAGCAACAAAAACAAAGATTTTCTGCTCCTGTTCAACAGAATTCGGAGGAGCACCAAATACACATACATGTCCTGTCTGTACAGGAATGCCGGGCTCACTTCCTGTATTAAATAAGCAGGTTGTTGAATATGCAGCAGCAGTAGGACTTGCAACAAATTGTACAATCACACAGAATTGTAAATTTGACAGAAAGAATTATTTTTATCCTGATAATCCACAGAATTATCAGATTTCACAGTTATATCTTCCAATCTGTAGAGATGGATATGTAGAAATCGAAACAGAAGAAGGAAAGAAAAAAGTAAGAATCCATGAGATTCATATGGAAGAAGATGCAGGTAAGCTTGTACATGATGATTGGGCTGACTGCTCATTAGTAGACTTTAACCGTTCAGGTGTACCTCTTATTGAAATCGTATCAGAACCTGATATGCGTTCAGCAGAAGAAGTAATTGCATACCTTGAAAAATTGCGTATGATAATTCAGTATTTAGGAGCTTCTGACTGTAAGTTAAATGAGGGCTCAATGAGAGCTGACGTTAACCTTTCAGTAAGGGAAGTTGGAGCAACTGAATTTGGAACAAGAACAGAAACAAAGAATCTTAACTCATTTAAGGCGATTGCAAGAGCAATTGAAAATGAAAGAGAAAGACAGATTGATTTATTAGAATCAGGACAGGAAGTTGTTCAGGAAACAAGAAGATGGGACGATACAAAAGAGTATTCTTATGCAATGCGTTCAAAAGAAGATGCACAGGATTACAGATATTTTCCGGACCCTGATTTGGTTCCAATCAATATCAGTGATGAATGGTTAGAAAGATTAAAATCAGAACAGCCTGAATTCAGAGATGAAAAGAAAGAAAGATACATTGAAGAATATGGACTTCCTGAATATGACGCAAATCTTTTGACTTTATATAAACCTTTAACAGTTTTATTAGAAGCAGCAGTTGCAAATGGAAGCAAACCAAAAGAAGCCAGCAACTGGTTGATGGTAGAAACAATGCGTCTTGTAAAGGAAAAAGGAATTGAACCTGACGAGGTTAAATTCTCTGCCGATAACTTTAGTAAGTTCTTAAAACTTATTGATGACAACGTAATTAACAAAACAGTTGCCAAAGAAGTATTTGAGGCAATGTTTAATGATGACATAGACCCTGAAAAATATGTAGATGAACATGAATTGAAGATGGACAACAATACAGATGACCTTAAGAAGATAATCGAGGAAGTCATTGCTAACAACCCTAAGGCAGTTGCAGATTATCAGGGTGGAAATCAGAAGGCGATTGGAGCATTAGTAGGTCAGACAATGAAAGCTACACAGGGTAAGGCTAATCCGCAGATGATAAATCAGATGCTTAGAGAGTTGCTATAGTTGTCGCATTGATATATAATGCAATGGAAAAATATAAAAGTTAGTATACGTAGGTGGAGAAAAGAAAATGAATAGTATCGAGCTTCAACAAAATTGGGAAGATGATGGACTGCATGAAGAATGTGGTGTGTTTGGTATGTATGATTTAGATGGCAATGATGTTGCATCATCAATTTATTATGGATTATTTGCACTGCAGCACAGAGGACAGGAAAGCTGTGGTATTTCTGTATCAGACACGTTTGGACCTAGAAAAGTGGATTTGTTAAAAGGAATGGGACTTGTAAATGAAGTATTTAACAGCGAAAATTTGTCAAAACTTCACGGAAATATCGGTGTAGGACATGTTCGTTATTCTACAGCAGGTGAAAGTATTCCTAGTAATGCACAGCCACTTGTAATCAATTATGTTAAAGGAACATTGATGCTTGCTCACAATGGTAATTTGATTAATGCAAATGAACTTCGTGATGAGTTAGCATATACAGGAGCAATTTTCCAAACAACAATTGATTCGGAAGTTATTGCTTATCTTGTTGCAAGGGAAAGAATTAATGCAAAGACAGCACAGGAAGCAGTTACAAATGCGATGAAGAAATTAAAAGGTGCTTATGCACTCGTAATTTCAAGTCCTCGAAAACTTATTGGTGCAAGAGACCCATTTGGTTTTAAACCATTATGTATCGGAAAAAGGGACAATGCTTATATTTTAGCATCTGAAACATGTGCCCTTGATACAATTGGTGCTGAATTTGTAAGAGATGTACTTCCGGGAGAAGTTGTAACTATTGACAAAGATGGAATTAAATCAGATACATCAATGTGTCTTCCTAAGGCAAAAGAAGCAAGATGTGTATTTGAATATATTTACTTTGCAAGACCGGACAGCAATTTTGATGGAGTGAGTGTATATCATTCAAGAATTATGGCAGGAAGATTCTTAGCTATGGATTCCCCGGTTGAAGCAGATGTTGTTGTGGGTGTACCTGAATCAGGAAATGCAGCAGCCATGGGTTATGCAATGGAATCAGGAATCCCTTACGGAACAGCATTTGTCAAAAACAGTTATGTTGGTCGTACATTTATTAAACCTCAGCAAAAGAGCAGGGAATCAAGTGTTAGAATTAAATTAAATGTTTTAAAAGAGGCAGTTTGTGGTAAACGGGTAATAATGATTGATGATTCAATTGTAAGAGGAACCACAAGTGATAGAATTGTTCAGATGTTAAAGGATGCAGGTGCCACAGAGGTACATGTAAGAATCAGTTCACCACCATTCTTATATGAATGTTATTTTGGAACTGATATACCATCAAGAGATCAGTTGATTGCCCACAATAGAACAATAGAAGAAATCAACGAAATAATCGGTGCAGATTCATTAGGATACCTTAGAGTTGAAAGATTAAAAGAAATCGCAGGCGGACTTGGAATTTGCACAGGATGTTTTGATGAAAAATATCCAATGGAGCCACCAAAAGAGGATATCCGTGGAGAATATATAAAATAAGGTCAAATGTTAAGGAGGAATTTATGAACGACAGATACCAAAGCCCATTATCAGAAAGATATGCAAGTAAGGAAATGCAGTATATTTTTTCACCTGATATGAAGTTTAAAACATGGAGAAAATTATGGATTGCATTAGCAGAATCTGAAATGGAATTAGGATTAAACATTACACAGGAACAGATTGATGAACTTAAGGCTCATGCAGATGACATTAACTATGATGTAGCAAAAGAAAGAGAAAAATTAGTTCGTCATGACGTAATGTCTCATGTTTATGCTTATGGTCAGCAGTGCCCTAAGGCAAAGGGAATTATCCATTTAGGAGCAACATCATGTTACGTTGGTGATAACACAGATATAATTATAATGACAGAAGCATTAAAGCTTGTTAGAAAAAAATTAATTAACGTAATCAATGAACTTGCTAAATTTGCTGATAAATATAAATCTCAGCCTACATTGGCTTTTACACATTTTCAGCCTGCACAGCCTACAACAGTAGGTAAGAGAGCAACATTATGGTTAATGGAATTAAAGTTAGATTTGGATGATTTAAATTACATGATTGACAGCATGATGTTGTTAGGCTCTAAAGGAACAACAGGAACACAGGCAAGTTTCCTTGAATTATTTGAAGGAGACCATGAAAAGATTAAAGAACTTGAAAATAAGATTGCAAAGAAAATGGGATTTGAAAAATGCTTCCCTGTTTCAGGACAGACTTATTCAAGAAAGATGGATACAAGAGTATTAAACGTTGTTGCAGGAATCGCAGCAAGCGCTCATAAATTCTCAAACGATATTCGTTTGTTACAGCATTTGAAGGAAATTGAAGAACCATTTGAAAAGAATCAGATAGGTTCATCAGCAATGGCTTACAAGAGAAATCCTATGAGAAGTGAAAGAATCGCATCTCTTGCAAATTATGTTATGGTTACAGCACTTAACCCTGCTATTACATCAGCAACACAGTGGTTTGAAAGAACATTAGATGATTCAGCAAATAAGAGATTAAGCGTTCCTGAATGCTTCCTTGCTATCGATGGAATTCTTGATTTATATTTAAATGTAGTAGATGGTTTAGTTGTATATCCAAAGGTTATTGAAAAGAGACTTATGAGTGAACTTCCATTTATGGCAACAGAAAACATTATGATGGATGCCGTTAAAGCAGGTGGCGACCGTCAGGAAATGCACGAAAAGATTCGTACACTTTCAATGGAAGCAGGAAAGAATGTTAAGGAAAAAGGCTTAGACAACAATTTACTTGAACTTATTGCAAATGACCCATCATTTAACATGAGTTTAGAAGATTTACAGAAGACAATGGACCCAAGTAAGTATGTAGGACGTTCACCTGAACAAGTTGAAGAATTCTTGAGAGATGAAATTCAGCCAATTCTTGATGCAAATAAAGAAATCTTAGGATTAACAGCAACAATTAACGTATAAATTTAATTGTGACGTAATTGTGAATAAGTAATAAAGTCTTTAAATATTAAATAAAATGTGATAAAATCGGTTGTATGTGTGTGACACGAAATACAACTGATTTTTTCAGTTATGAAAAGAGGAGAACAAGATGTTTAAGAAAAGTTTAGCAGTGGCAATGGCTGTGACGATGACAGTATCATTAGCAGGATGTGCCGCAGGGGAAAAGATAGCAGACGCTACAGGAAAGAGAAGCGACTATGATAAATGTAAATCAAGTTACTATGGAACAGTTAAGTTAGCTGATTACGATGAATTTGAAATATACTCAGATGAAGTTAGTATTTCAGATGATGATGTAGATAGTGAAATTAACTCAGTGCTTGAATCAGATAAGTCATACGAAGATACAGATGAAACAGATGTTACAGATAAGTCAATTGTTGACATCAGTTATGTTGGAACAATTAAGGTAAAGAAAAAAGATTTTGCATTTGATGGTGGTACAGCAGATAACCAGACATTAGATATTGCAAACAGCTCATATATTGAAGGATTTGCTGAAGGTTTAGTTGGACACAAAGTAGGAGAAAAGGTTGAATTAAACTTAACATTCCCTGAAAACTATACAAATTCAACAAAAGATGCTGATGGTAAAGAACTTAAATTAGCAGGAAAGAAAGTTAAATTTGAAGTAACAATTAATAAGATTGTAAAAGAAGTTACACCTGAACTTACAGATGATTATGTAAAGAAGAATTTAAAAGACAAATATGGTGTAGAAACAGCCGACGGCTTAAAAGAGTATTTTAAGAATCAGTTAGAAATTTCAAAAGTTGGAAGTACAAATGCATTAGCTGATTACGTTGAAAAATGTGATGTTAAAGTAGATGAAGATGGTGTAAAGAAAGAGGTTGATAAACAACTTTCAAGCTTTAAGGATACATTAGAACAGCAGTCAATGACAATGGATGATTACCTTACACAGTATGGTAATGGAGAATCAGAAGCAGATTTAAAGAAAAAGATAAAAGAAAGCATTACAAATCAGTTTAAGACATACGCGGTTATTTGTGCAGTAGTTGAAAAATCAGGAACAGTATTAAAAGAAGAAAGATACAATAAATGGTTAAAGCAGATTGCAGCACAGAGCAAGTATGAAAAGGTTGATGACTTTATCAATGCTTATGAACAGTACTATAAATCATATTACGGACAGGAAATTGATGCCGAAGATACATTTACAATTCAGTGCACATATCTTGACGCAATGGAAATCTTAATTGATAAAGGAAATGTTAAGGAAGGTACAAGACCAGAAGAAACAACAACAGAAGCAACAACAGCAGCAGAAGATGCATCAGTAGAAGAGACAACAGAGGCAGAAGAAACAACAGCTGAATAATTGGTGGGATTACTATAAAGGAGCGTATTACAATGAAAAAAGCTATAGCATTAACACTTACATTAGCAATGGCAGTAACAATGGCAGGTTGTGGTAATAACCAGAAGGGAACTGTTACCAGTGCCAGTGGTAAAAAGATTTCAACAGATTTAATAAAGGGCTCAATTAAACTTGCTGATTACAAAGGATTAGAAGTTTATGAAGATGAAATTAAAGTTGAAGATACAGAAGTTCAGAGCCAGATAGACAACCTTTTAAAAGAAAAGCAGGACAGCAATGTAGTTACAAAGGGTAAGGTTGTAGAATCTGATACAGTTAATATTGATTACACGGGAACAATTAAGTTAAATGGCGAAGATTTCAAGTTTGATGGTGGTTCAGCAACTAATTATGATTTAGACATTGACAACAGTCAGTTTATAGATGGATTTGCAGAAGGGCTTGTAGGACATAAAGTTGGTGAAGAAGTAACTCTTAACCTTAAATTCCCTAAAGATTATTCACAGACATCTAAGGATGCAGACGGCAATGAATTAACTCTTGCAGGAAAGAAAGTTAAATTTGTAGTAAAGATTAATTCAAGAAAAGTTCTTCCTGAACTTACTGATAAATTTGTAAAAAAGAATTACAAAAAACAGTACGGAACAAAGACAGTAGATGAATTAAAGAGCTATATAAGCAATCAGCTTAGAACAAATAAAATTGTAAATGCAGTATTTAGTGATTATGTTGATAAATGTGATGTTACAGCTTACGATGAAAAAGAAGTTGAAAGCATAGAAGATTTCAATAACAGCGCAATGGCTTCACGTCTTCAGTCTCAGTACAAGACAAATCTTGACACATATCTTAAAGCCTGCAAGATGTCAAAGAAAGACTGGAACAAGAAGATGGAAGATTCAGCACAAAAAACTGCTAAGCAGGCAATGGTAATTGAAGGAATTGCAATTAGTGAAGGCCTTTGGGCATCAGAGAAAGATTACAATGCAGGACTTAAGAAAGTAGCTACATCAATGGGATATAAGTCTGTTGATGAATTAGAATCATATTTTACAAAGTATCAGGCATACTATGGACAGGTTATTATTAAAGAATCAGTTGCATTTAACGAAGCTGTAAATCAGCTTATCGCAGATAATGCAAAAATATTAGAAGGTTCAAGACCGGCAGACGAGACAACAACAGAAGAAACAACAGCTGAGTAGAATAAATAAGGTTAAGGAAGTTAGATGAAGAATATATCATTAGAAAAAGTTAAGCCTCAGATTCGAATTATTTTAGAAATTGCATTTGCAATAATTATTGCAGTTGTAATTGAATTTGGGATGAACTATCCTTCCCTGACAAAAAGCTATGAAACAGTTTTGTTTAGTAATTCAGGTGAATTGAATGAAGATGGCGATTTAGTTTATTCACAGAATATGGACAAGGCTGTTTATGTAAACAAATTAAAAATTAAGGCTGAGACTTTGGAGAAAAATTCATATACGGTAGTGGCTACTGTTGTTAATGATTTTGGAAAGACAAAGTCAGTTGAAATTACAGATAAGGCATACCCGGAATTCGGGTATGCCTATACGAATGTTAGGGAGAAAGTTTCAAAACTCCAGGTAATATTTACTTCTCCGGAAAAAATCAATGTAAGTGAGATATCATATTCAAACAAGGCGAATTTTAATGGCTATAGAATGGCATTTTTTGCTTTAGTTATTTTCTTAGGCCTGATATTAATTTTTGAAAGAGAAATATATTTGAAAAAAGTCCAGATTTTCTATCTTATATTTGCACTTGGATTTGGAAGTCTGATTATTATGGCTTCAGGTCCTGTGTCAACGACATGGGATGAAGAAGTTCATTATAATTCAATTTACACATTAAATTTTCATCAGAAAGTTAAGTGGAATGAAGCATCAAAGTTAAATTGCACAAGAGAGGCTCCGGTAGCAAATACAAGAGAAGAGCTTAAAATGTTAAACAAGTACATGAATAACATTTCTAATAATGCATTAAAACAGCAGAAACCGGTTGGACTTATCAATAAAGGATATATAGTTTATCTGCCGATGATTGTAAGTTATCATATTTGTGAGGCGATAGGATTGCCTTATACGATGCAGTATACAATTGGAAGATTTGGAAATCTTATATTCTGTGCATTGCTTAATTGCTTTGTTATTTATGTGGCAAGGAGAAAGAAGTTACTTGTTGCTACATTAGCATTAATGCCTACTTTATTATTTCAGGCAAGTTTATACACTTATGATGGAGTAATATTTGCATGTATGAATCTTGGATTTGTACTTTGGATGAATTTAATGGATGATACAAATAATGACAAAGAAACTACATGGAAGCAGATTGCAATTGTGGCAGTATTGCTTGGCATAGGATGTATTGCGAAACCTGTATATTTTCCTGTTATGATTTTAATGGTTCCTATATTGTGGAAAATGATAAAGGACAGAGTGAAAGAATCCGCTAATGGAAAGAGGACAATAGTTCTTATAGCAGTTGCAGTAATTGCTGTGTGTATGGTTATGGCACTAATTTCCATGAGACATGTAATCATAAATTTATTACATGGTAATTCAGGTTATGGTGGAGACACCAGAGGTGGAAATACGGGAATTATCGGTCAGTTAGTTTCAATAATTAAACATCCGATAGCATTTATTAAGATGTTTATCCATGAGATATTTACTTTTGATAATTTTAGAAACTTTGGAGATAAGACGAAAAATCAGTTTTTACCAAGTAATTTAATGTTTTTAAATTTATATGGACTTGGAATGCTAAAAGATGCATGGTCATTTGTTCTATTGCCTGTTCTTGCAATGTTGTTTCTGACAAATACAGATGATGAACAAAATGAACCTAAAAATATAAAGACAATTAGAGTTGTAAATGGAATTGCAGTTGTATGTAGTGTGGCTTTGGTATGGCTTGCTATGTATCTGGCATTTACACCTATTGGAGCGGATGCAATAGAAGGAGTTCAGGCAAGATATTTTATACCGCTTTTGCTTCCGGCTGCGTACACTTTATGGAATAACAGAATTCAGATAAAGGTATCAAAGCAGCGATATTATCAAATTGTGCTAGGAGCAGCATTGGTGTTAGCCGGTGTATGCTTTTATCAAACGTTAATCTGTGGTAGATTAATATAAACTTTAGGAGGAAAAAATGAACAAAAACGAGAAAAACACAATTGGTGAATACGGTATTTACGATGCCAGTGTTCTTGGAGTACCAAAGATGCTTGTACTTGGTTTACAGCATACTTTCGCTATGTTTGGCGCAACAGTATTAGTTCCGCTTCTTACAGGGTTGGATGTTGCAACAACATTATTGATGGCAGGTTTAGGAACTTTATTATTCCACTTTATTACAGGTAGAAAAGTTCCTGCATTCCTTGGCTCATCATTCGCCTTTTTAGGTGGATATGCAGCTGTAGCCGGATTGAAGCCTGAAGGCTCAGATATTAATATGCTTCCATATGCATGTCTGGGTGTTGCTGTGGCAGGTCTTTTATATTTGGTAGTTGCAGCATTGTTTGCAATATTTGATATAAAGAAGATTATGAAATTCTTCCCACCTGTTGTAACAGGACCAATTATTGTAGCAATCGGTTTAAGTCTTGCAGGAAGTGCAGTTTCAAACTGTCAGACAAACTGGGTTATTGCTTTAATTGCATTAGGTGCAGTAATTGTATTTAACATTTGGGGAAGAGGAATGGCAAAAATCCTTCCAATTCTTTTAGGTGTATTAGTAGCAATTGTAATAGCAGTTATTTTAGCTATCACAACAGGAAGCCATGTATGGGTTGATGGAAATGAATATGTGGCAATGTTTGGAAATCCAAACTTCTTATTAGTATCAATTGATAAATGGGTTAACTTTAAAAATGCAGCATGGATTGGATTACCAATTCATGGTAATGAAATTGTATTTGGTAATGTGCCGGATGCTAAATTAGCAGTAAGTGCAATTATCGCTGTTGTTCCAATCGCTATTGCAACAATGATGGAACATATCGGAGATATTTCAGCAATCAGTGCAACAACAGAAAGAAACTTCCTTGCTAAGCCTGGTCTTAAGAGAACATTAGTAGGAGATGGTCTTGCAACAACTCTTTCAGCTTTATTTGGTGGACCGGCTAACACAACATATGGTGAAAACACAGGTGTTCTTGCTTTAACAAAGGTTTATGATCCAAAGGTAGTTGAAATTGCAGCAGTATTTTCAATCTTACTTTCATTCTCACCAAAGGTAGCAGCAGGAATTAACCTTTTACCAACAGGTATTATCGGTGGTATTTCATTTGTACTTTACGGAATGATTTCAAGTATCGGTATCAGAAACATGGTAGAAAATAAAGTTGATTTAACAAAGAGCAGAAACCTTATGGTTGCCGCAATTATTTTAGTATGTGCATTAGGTATTACATCAATTGACTTCTCAATCGGAAGCTTTGATATTAGCCTTACATCACTTGCAGTTGCCGCAATCGCAGGTATTTTATTAAATGCAATTCTTCCTGGAAATGACTATGAATTTAATGATGAAGAATTAGTTGAAAAAGAAATTGAAGAAGTTGCAGCACAAAAGACTGAACAGAAATAGAAACGCAGAAAAATAGATTACAGATAAATTAAAACCTTCAAAATGGGAGAAATCTTATTTTGAAGGTTTTTTATTTTGTAAAGTATGCTTTTTTGTACAAATAAAGAAATATACCGATTTTGACTTCAGTATTTGTATTGTTATATATAGGCAATGTAATTTTTAATTAAATTGATAAATCATTTTATTATATTAATGAAAAAAGGATATATTTA